>ERZ836760.112-NODE-112-length-136219-cov-5.659550_pt1 | contig 136219 bp, 126 predicted proteins | sample MGYA00519941_ERZ836760 | MGnify/ENA primary metagenome ERZ836760 (study PRJEB31850, sample SAMEA3708807) | human gut metagenome | biome: human gut; feature: human-associated habitat; material: faeces | place: China | collected 2014 ... | reverse complement strand
TGCCAATTCCTCTCGCGATTGAAATCGCAAGTTTCCTTGGCACGATACTATGAATGAATCGGTATGCCCTTAAACCTAGGGCATACCTTCAAAATTAACAATTAAAGCATTAGCTGTTAGGCAACATCCTCGTCAAAGCGATCGATGCTAATACAGCTGCTCCAGTCGCGATGGCTTTGTCATTGAAATTGAAGCGCTCATTGTGAACGGGAGCCGTGTGATCCGCATCTTTCATTCCTAAGCGGAAAAGACACCCCGGACGCTTTTGTAGCATAAAGGAGAAATCTTCACCTCCTGTTGTTCTGGTGATTTCTTTAACATTGTTTTCTCCCAGCACTTGTGTGGCGATGGCGTGAGCCGCCTCAACCTTTTCAGGCGTGTTGTACATGGCGGGATAAAGACGCGTGTATTTGACCTCGGCGTCAATATCATAGGTTTTTGCAATACCGTGAGCAATTTCATTAATACGTCGTTCAATCGTGTCTTGAACTTCTGGCTCGTACGACCGGGTTGTGCCGCTCAGCATTGCTTTTTGAGGAATGACGCTTACGCCATTGGGATCTCCGGCTTGAGCGCAGCAAACGGAAACCACCGCGGCCAATTGGGGAGAAATGTTACGCGAAACAAGCGTTTGTAAAGCCAAAATAGCCTCGCCCATTGCAATCACTGGATCTCTAGCAAACTGAGGACGAGAGCCGTGTCCGCCTTTTCCCTCAAAAGTTACCTCAAAGACATCTGCATTGGCAGTGGCGTATCCGGAAATAAAACCTACGCTACCCACATCAAGCGAAGGTTCGGCATGAAGAGCATAAAATTCATCGATTCCGAATCGCTCCACGAGGCCGTCTTCAATCATGTATTTGGCACCTGCGAAACCCTCTTCGCCCGGCTGGAAAATAGCCACTAAGGTTCCGGCAAAATGGCGATGCTTCATAAAATAGTTCACAACGGCTAAAAGAGTGGCCACATGACCGTCGTGACCGCAAGCATGCATATGTTTGGGGCGTTCACTTGCATAAGGCACCCCTGTGTTTTCATTGAGAGGCAGCGCGTCGCTGTCGGCTCGAATACCGATTGTTCGTCCCGGGCATTCTCCTTTGATAACACAGACTACACCGGCAACGTCTGATCCGCCGACACGAGTGTAGATATCCTCACACCCAAAGCTTTTCAATGCCTCAACGATTGTTTTCTCAGTTTGGGTTAGGTTAAGGCCGATTTCCGGATATTGATGAATAGCGTGGCGAATTTGCGCAGCCACGGCGGCGCAATCAATCAGATCTTCCGGTTTAACAATTAAAGAGTCACTCATGATAATTTCCTTTCCAATTTGTTTGTTCGACTGTGTTAAGCCTGTATTAAATAAGTACGCTCATGGCCGCTAATGTTGCGAAAGCCAAAACAATGGGGATGAGCATGATGACGTAGAGCATGTGATCCTTAATGCCGATAACGCCCAGGCACCGTCCCATATACTGGAGTTGTCCGCCCATAATGAAAATGGAGGGCAAAATAATCGCGGCTTGTTCTCCGTTCATGACACCGTCGCTTAGGAAGGCCAAAAGTACACCGATAGCACCGCCGCTTGACATCCAGGCACTCACCAGAATCATGGCGCTTTCTCCCGGTAAACCGAAAATAGACATGATCGGTTCAAACGCCATGCCGATGTAGTTTAGAAGGCCTGAAACAGTCAATACTTTGATGAGCACAAACGCCATAACCAAGTTTGGCAACATTGACTTTGTCGCCAAGTCCCAACCGCGCCTGGCGCCGTCAATGAACACTTCTGTAATCAAAGGTTTTTGTGTACTGAGTTCAGTCATGATTAATTCCTTTCAATAGTTAAAGCAACGGGGCTTGTCTGCAAAGATGCTGTGGCGAGCGTTTCACGCTGAGCAATCCTCAATTGAATTAAACGCATGATGTTGGCGCCTATCACCTTGGCGATTAACAAAATAGCTAAGCCGGTGCCCATGGAAAGTGGCACAGCGCTGGAGCCGTCAGCGTTACTGAAAGCCAACACAGCCGCGCTGAATGTCACAAAGTTGGTGATGGGTGCGCAGGCGACCATTTGGAAAGCGGAGAAATTATTGATTTCGGTATAGCTCAAGGCGCCCGAGTCTTTAAGTTGACGAGTCAGCGCCGCGCCGCCGTCGGTGGATTGAAGGCAGGCGATTAAAGCTAAAGTGGCCGTACCGGGAACGCCGATCAAAAATTGAAGAATCGGGGTCAAGAGCTTTCGGGCAGCTTTCAGCGCCCCATAGTGTTCAAAAACGGTAATCATGCCCATGGCCAACATGACGCCCGGGATGATGAGGGAGATGGCGAGCATGAACCCATCAATGGCGCCGGATCCGCCAAGACCTCTTAGGGTTGTCATGGTGGTGCTGACACCATTGGCAGTTTCCGTCACTTTCCCCACCACTTTGCCGGCACTACCCATGAGGGTCGTGAAGTCTAAGAAACTCCAAAAATAACTACTGCCGGCCGCCACTCCGGAGAAAAATACAATGGCCAAAGCCAATGAGATGTAACAGCCTATGGAGACTTTTTCTTTATCGATTTGTGTTTGCTTGTCAGACATTTTGTTTTCCTAAAAAGTTATGAAGGCGCTGAAAATGAATTGGTTTCAAACCTAAATCGATAAATAAGGGGGCCAATCTGACGCATGGAACGCATCAGCCGGGCGCATCCAAAGATGGCCGTATGAGTTCGTTTATTGAGAAGAATATTGATATTTACTTTAGCCTTGCCACGGATAGACGGATACATAGCAACTTCCGAATTTTCAAAATTTTGAAAATGTCCGAATACACGTAATGAGTTTTAGGTTTTCAGTAACGGTATTCAGACCATTTGGGGTGGTTCCCGAAGGAACCTGTCATTTATCAGCGCCAGCTGAAAACGACAAACGATGGAAGCGGGAAACGACTAAATCGTTCCCCGATGCTAAAGCTGAAAAAAACAGCCTTACGAGATGTGCTCGAAAGGCCGATGGGTTTGACTGATGAGATCGCACAGCAAGACTTACAGGAATTGTCCTGCAAGACTTTCAGTAATGTATCTAAGCGGTTGCTCGGAAGCATTTTAGAGGCGATCTCATAAATTATGAAAAGGATGAAAACATTTTGATTTAAATTTAGAAATGGAACAATCAGGAGAATTACGTATTTTTGAGGAAATCTACTGTTTTTTGCTTATGGTTCCTAATTAATTCAAGTTTTTGAGCTTAAGAAACTTTAATCCCGGAGAAATAATCGTAGAAAGAATTTTTAAATAGGTTTTATAAAAAATGAGAAATGTCGCTGTTTATAAAATACAGTTTATAAATTGATCAATAACATAAAAGACATTCTAAAGCCAGATTGCCTTTTTGTAGCAATGCGTTATTCATCGCGTTCAGCGTTGTTTGTCTCAGGGGCTTTTTTAATTTTTCAATTACGGTTAACAACAGTCTTGTTGAAGTCCCAATCCTAACAAAATTGTCCTCATCAATGATATTGGCGTACGGAAAATCGGTTTTTAGTCGATTGAGTGTGTAGCCAGTTGCCATTAAATCATCTTTTTTACACTCAATCCATCCCCATGGTTCAAATGGTGATACTCGATATGAACCTAAATTTAACAAAGTGAGACTTCCTGCATGAACACGTATGACAGAGGAAAAAGTTTCCTCGATTTTGCGTGTATAAGCACAGGCGCTCCAGAAATCATCATAAGTATCTTTCGGTTTAGGAATTATGTGTTGAACGAAATATTTGGCAATAGGGAAAATCTGAGGCCATACGGGGTGTGCCCGAGCTAAATCCAATTGATGCCTTAAACCGGGATGCATGCTGTGGTAGGTTTGAAGCCACAAACCGGAGCCAGTGCTTTTTTCATTAGGGTTAAGCCAATCATTTAATTCAGAATCATTCAGGACGCTTTTTAAATTTTTGCGATTTTCTGAGTGACGTTCTCGAAGGGCAAGGTTATCCAAAGGGATCCCTTTCTTTTCAGCTAAAGCAATCAATTGCTTCTCTTTTTCATCAACGTACTTCGCTAGAACCGGCATGAAGGCCAATTCTTCAATGACGACTCCGCGGGCTAAATGCTGTTCAAAACGGGCCGGCATGTTGTTCGTTTTTCCGATGTATGCCGTCTTGTCCGGTCGGATTTGAAGATAAATTCCCGAGAGGATCATCGAATTTTTAAACAGGCTCACAACGCTCGTGATCCCGCGAACATCGGCGATTCGCTCAAAACCCAATTGGAATGCGGCATTCATGCCGAAAGTTGATATTTTTGCCATATTTTTATTTTGATCCTTTGCTTAAAAATTAGGCGATGAAGATCATAGACTGTATCAATTAGATCATTGATTTTTATAGGAAAAATCTATTGGACAAGAAGGCTTTATCCATGTTTAAATACTCACCGTTGACAGACATCGGGCCCATTGTTTGAAAACAGATTCGGTTAATTTTTTAGGGGATTTTGAAATGAAATTTTGGGAATATCTCACCACGCCTCCTGTCCTTGAAGACGAATACGCCAACCAGATTTTGAATTTAAAAATCTCGTGGGAAGAAGTGTTTAATACGGTCTTTTTCATCGTTGGCCTTGTGTTGATTTCTCCGTGGTACGAAATGGATTCAACTGGTCAAGTTCAATATCGATACAAAGGTCATCGGACTACTCGAGTTCCTCGATGTTTGAAATGGTGTAAACATCCAACTGTTTGGTAACGATTCCTTTTTACTTTTGAGCGGAGCGTTCAACTTCTGAAAGTTCCGCTTTTTCTTGTTTACCGATTTCTTGCATGGATTTTTTAAAGCCTTCGGAATTTGTTTTCTCAGTCAGTTGATCCTTGTATTCATGAGGACTTGAGTAAAGTGCTCCGCCAAGGTAAGCGTTGGCAAATACGGATGGAACGCCGGATTGCTTTTCTTCATACACCGCCTTTGCTGATAGCGTTGTTCCTCGCTCGGTAAGAAGACTGTCTTGCAGTTGTGTTTTATCTGCGTCCAGTGATTTCCTGAAGTTGTTGACAGAGTTAGTGACCACTGATGTTTGCGGTTGATCTGAGATTTCTTTATCCCCAACGCTACGTTGTTTTGAAATTTGATAATCCAAATTATTAGCTTGTCGAGTTTGGTCAAATTGATTGAATTTTTCAGTTTCAAAAGATTCCCGATAAGGTCTTGCCATTGTGTCAATGCCAACAGTCGATAAGGGAAGAGGAGAGTGATTGTTCCAATCACTTTGATTCATACTCTGATGAAGTCGCTGGGCAAAGTATCTTCTTGCGGCAGCGCTATGGAAAAGAGCGTTTTGAGCAGCCTCGGCAGAACCAAAAGTTTCAATAGCCTTTTGCATAGCGGCAGGGGAGCTGTCCATCATTGTTCTGATGTCTTGGTTAGAAACATAGCCGATTTGAGAAGAAGCGCCGAGACTGGCACTTTGCTCAAAACTTTGACGATTGCCGAGCTGGTAAGCACGAGTCAGTTGCTCCTCGAAGTTTTTAGCGGCGTTACGAATGCCAGAGTCTGAGGTGCTTTCTGCAATTTGCCTTGTGGCGGTCAGTAAAGATTTATAGGCTTCTTGGCGTTGCTTTGTATTGGAAGCGCTGGTTTGTTGAGTGACAGAATCCAGTAATTGCTGGGAAGTTTGGATTCTTCCATTTATCCCACTAGATAACAATGCGGGATTACCTCCATTGATAAGACTTTGACGAATGTTTTCGATCCCTGAATTATTAGGTGTAGAGGATGGTGAAGTCGATTCTGACACTATTGAATTCTTAAAGCTTTCTGCTTGACTACTTCTTGTCTGCAAACTTTGAGAATGAGTTGTTTTTTCAGAACTACTCGAAGATAGCGTTAATGTCGAATTTATGGAAGCACTTTGTCCATTATTGAAATTAGATTCAATTATCTGATTAGAGCCAGAGGTCATCGTAGAGCTTACTTGATCAAGGGTACTATCAGCAGACTGTAATCCGGACTGACGATTTAACGTTGTATTTAAAAGTCGCGTAAAACCCGCCATCGACTTATCCGCCGTTTGCGTGGTGTATGAACGCAGAGCTTGGATAGAGTCCGAATAGCCAAAGCTATTGCTCATTGAGCTGGTTGCGCTTTGAGAATTCGCTTCTCCCAACGACATGGCGCTTGAGACACCCATTGAGACCGGCGTCATGGACATACCGGTCACCGTACCCGAAGCATTGCGAGTAACCGAGCCGTAAGCTGAAGCGGTTTGAAGCATTGAGGAATCGGTAAAGCCCATTGATCTGTCGCTCTTATTGCCGGATTGAGTATTGGTTGAGACATTGCCCCAGCTCGTGTTGCCTAAAGAAATGTTGCCTGAGGTGAGACTTGCGCCTTGAGATTGAGCGGCGCTTTGAGCTGGCGCCATGACGCTCGCGGCCAGCTGCGCTGTCGCAAAGTCGCTTCCTTTGGCAATGGCAAAAGCGATGACCGGAGCCAAAATCGTTAAGAATCCGGCAATGGCTTGAGAGCTTGCGCCGGCTTCGCGGATAAGACTGGCGGCATAGATGGTGTTTGCTCCATACTCAGCGATAATTTGATTCATGGGGTGGCTGTCCGTGTGGATGATGAGGTAATTCATCACAGCGGAAATCGGCGCCCAAAGCTGTATCCAAACCAGGAGCGTCAGATAACTTCTGAGGATGGTTCCGGCCATATGGCCGGCGGCTAACACCATAATGAAAATCAGTGGGAAAGACGCCAGAATGATAAATTCGAGCGAATTTCTAACCTTAGGTAAAGCGTCCTTGGCAATCTCCGCCATCGTCCGATAGTTGATTTCAGAGGAGAGATTGCCTTGGGCTTTGGCTAATGCCGTCGCGGTGGCTAATGGGTGCCCGGCTAAAGCGGCCACATTATCGATGTCACTTTGCAGCGTATTCATAAAGACCGAGTGCTTGATGGAACTGGCTAAACTCTGCGATACGCCCAAAAGGAGACTTTCAGCCTGGGGCAACACTCTCAGAATTAAAGTGCTCGCGTCCAGCTGATCGGGTAGCAGCTTCATGGCTAAATGCTTTTGAATGGCGGGCAGCTCTTTGGTTGCCATATGGTTATCAATGAAAGCAATCGCTTCATCGCAGCCTAACCAGTTGCCTGCCGTGTCTTGTGTTTTTCGGGCGGGATTGACCCATCCGGTTTGAGCGATTGTCTGCCAGAGGTTTCCGCTGGTACTCAAAGCTTCAATCTTTTGGGGATAGTCAATGAGTTCGGGCATGACGCAGTTGCGGTTAAAGTCAGAAATAAGTGTTCTGCCTTGAGCGGTCACGGGACCGGCGGCAAGGATGGCGTTGACGGCTCTTTCCGGAAAGACCATGCCAAAGCGTGAAAAGCGCTCGGCTTCAACGCCGGCAAACGTGTCTTCAAAGATTTTTGTGAGCCAATGGCCGACGTGGGAGGTGGTGCTTGCCATAAAAGCAAGTCCCAAAGGCACATTGGACACCACATACACAGAGCCGGATCGCTCATCATTAATGGCCAGGTCTGTTTTGGGGACAAGAGTGACGCCATAGAAAAGCGCCACAGCGAAGATGAAGCTTCCCGCATCGAGCCCTCGGTACCTTAGGGCGCAGACAGTGATCACACAAAGAAAGCCAAAAAGAATCAGTGTCTGTAACAGACCTAAATAATCGGAAGAACCCGTAATCGCCACAACGGCTTCAAAGAGATCCCTGATTTGTGAGCCGTTCCAATAGGCAAAAAATTCCATTGTCATCGGTTACTCCTTAGTTGCGGGTTCCCCAGCGGGAAGCAATGTTCTGAGCGGCGTTGCCTAAGAGGCTGCGTTCAATGTGTTCGACTTGTTCCATAAAGCTTCGGGCGCGGGCCATTTGCTGATAGATGCGGTCGCTTCGGGCAGAGAGGTCTAAACGGACCGAAGCGATACGGGCGGAAATCCGCTTAACGTGATCGGCGTTGATTTGATTGGCTTGCGCACCGCTTGCACTGGTGATGACTTTTTCAATGTCGATGGTTAATTGATCGAGCGCACGGACAATGGCTTCATAAGAGGCCGCTTCCACGTAGACGCGGAGGATGTCTTCAGAAAACCCCACGTAACGATTGATTGTCACAGTGTTAATGAGCTTAATAAGAGGAATGGAAGAAACCGACCCCAATAGGAGGATGTTTTCTTCAGAGACTCTGGACGGATCCCGAGTCAGAAGAGACTGACGGTAATGGGTGGCGGCTTCCCAGAGACGGTGGGTGAGGTTGATGTCATCCATGGCAATGCGCTCCGGGTACAAGCACTTGGTGTCCTTGGTAGGGCACATCAGTCGGGTGGCGTTATTGAGGCTGACGCTTTCCGAGGAACCGAAGAGTTGATTGGCGATATCCTCGCCCATGATGAAGCGGGAGCGGGCCACGGCGGAGGAGTCATCTCCAACTTGGGTGTAAATCGTGGTGCCCACCAGTGTCATCATGAGTTCTTTGAGCTCTTTAGGGTACTTGGAAGTTAGAGTTCCTCCGCCTAACAATGCCCAGGTGAGGTTGATTTCCGAGGCTTCGATGGTGTTGCCGCCGGAGTCTGTCCGGGTGGGGACATTTTTAAAGACAGTTGAGCCATCGGTGCGGGTCATGGAATCGGCTTCATAAGCATCCGACGCTGTGCCCGAGTCTCTCAAATGATTGGTGGCCGAGTAGCGCAGTTTTTCCATGTAGCCTTGAGCGCCCGTCATGTCGAGAAGGGTTTGAGCGGCGGTGCAGGAATCCTGGAATTTAGAGCTGTACTCCCGGATCAAATCGCGAAAGCTTGTGACTTGTTCGGATAAGTCAGGAGACAAAGTCTGAAGGGCTAACTGGAAAGCCAGACCCGGCAATGAAGAGCCGATGGCTCTTAAATAATTCAGAAACTCTTCTTTAGAGGGAATGCTGAAAGCGCCCATGAAGAGGTCGATCCCGCCGCAACCGGCCGAGAGTTTGGGTGGTGTGAACTGAAACGGCGTGAAGTCGGTTCTGGGAGCGCGGTACACAAAACCGCCGCCCGTGGCGATATTAAGGTGGGCGGACTCGTAGATGCCGGCAGCTGTCACATTGGCCTGACCGGCACCGGAAGAAGAATCGTAGAAGTCTTCCAGAAAACCGGCGTGAGCGGCTGGGATAGTCAAAGTCAATAAGAGAGCGACTACTGAATGGCGTACAGTCATTGATAATCCTTACAAGCGAGGGAGAGTTTGAATGGTTGAATTTGTGGAACGTGTGAGACCGGAGGCTTGAACGAGTCGATCCTTCAAGTCTTCAAGTGAGAGCGCGCCGGAAGCAATGAGTTGAGCCTTCTCGCCCTTTCGATCCACTAAGAAAATCGCCGGGGTAACGGTTGGCACAGAGCCACTTAGGGTCATTAAGCGCTTCACAATGCCGTTATTCGGTTTGGCGCCGGGCCATTCGGAGGAGACGTCACCCTTAATGGAAATAGCTAAAGCCTCAATACCGGTTTCTTGCTGAAGTCTTTGAATAACGGGCGCCATCAGAGAGCAGAAAGAGCATCCTGACTGAACAAGAATGACAAGCCCGGCATGGGTAGAGAGTTCTTTAAGAATATCGTCCTTTTCTGACTTTGCTTCATCTTTCAAAGCCACTTGCGCAAAGTTAGCGTTGGGGTGGACCACCGTATGATCAAAACCGGGATTGGCCCAAAGGGTTGCTTTCCAGCGTTGAGCAAACTGTGTGGATTTCTCCAGCATTAACGTGTTGATTTCTAGGTACGCTTTGAGATTGCTCTCCGTCGGATTCATCACCGCGACATTGAGTCTCTTTTGAGCTTCAAACTTTAGTTCTTCTACCGTTTCAAATTCTTTGGGGTCTTTGGATTCATCGGGCTTCTTTTCTCCATAGAAAAGAAAGCCGCGATCGGGATTCTTCCAGACGTCTTCGGTCCAGAAGTCATTGGGTTGTGCGAACGAATACTGCACAAGCGAAAATGAGAGCAGGGCTGTTAAGCCGATTTTTCTTATAGTCATAGTGTTTAACAGTCAGTTCCGTAACAAGTTCCCTCTTTGCCGGGCATATCGGCATAAGGATCTTTTTTGAGTTCTTCACGTCTGGCTTTGGCGCGTGTTTCGACCTTGCCCGGATCGGGCATCTTCACTTTGGAGGTGTCTATCAATGCTCCCAAAGCCGAAGGATCAATCTTTCCCAGATCCACCCGGCTCATTTCATAAGCGGTGAGCCCCTGGCAGACATGCCGGTCGGCCGTGTTCCAACCGAGTCCTAATTGCTCATGGGCGGCTTCCTGCACCAAAAGCGCGAGCTTAGAGTTGTAGCAACAGTAAGACTCGGTCTTAATGAGGCACCGCCCCATAAAGTATTCGGTGCAGACGCTGCCCACGTAGCGGCAGGTGTCCGCTCCGCGCTTTAATTGCAGCGTCTGTTCTTCAGGTGTACAGGACAGATATTCGGAGGCGACCTCCAAGGCGACCATCGCAAAGAACGTCCAGGGATCAAACGAAAATTGGACCGATCCTCCCACATAACTGACAGACAGTCCGTAGTAGGAGAGGTTAGGGGAATAGGCCTGGCCGGCTGCCTCGCCATAGAGTTTTGTCATGACGTTGGCGATGGACTCATGGCTCATGAGAATGTCATTGACATAAGGCGAGCCCAAAGTATGGATGGTTTCTTTGGCGACTTTGGCGGCAAAGATGTAGGAGACGGGAAGGCCCGCGGAGTTGGCGTGAGAGCCCTTCACCTTTCCTTTGCAGCAAGACACACCCCCTAATTTATTGCGGCAGGTATTGAGTTCTCCGGTAAAGAAATGGAGGTTGTTGTAGTCGCCATAGACCGCGGCCTGACGGACCACTTCGAGTTTCGTAACCACATCAGCCAGGTTTGTATTGGGCGGGTCATCGGTGGGCGTGCAAAGTCCATTTTGGCAAATAGACTCCGTACAGACTTCTTCTTCAATTACCTGATCCGGTGTTTCCTCACATTTATAAGTGGAGGTCCAGAAGGAGCAATTGGATTCATTGCCTGCCAAGCATTTCTTTTCAATGAGCTCGCACTTGGGGTTGGTGCTCAGTTCTTCACAGGTATTTACCGATGTGCTGTCATCTGAGCAACTGTACTGAACTTCGTATCGCCAGCAATCCTTATAGACAGGTTGTCCATTCACAATGCGGTTTTCGGGCCCTTCGGTACAGACTTTGTTAGAAATAGAGCAAGACGCACGTTCTTCGATCTTTTTGCTTAAATTGCCAGCATCAAATGGGCAGTTGGATTCTTCCGTCATCCCGGTGATGACCTCTTCGCTTCCGGCCCACTCAATGTGCGAGGGGAGAGGGGAAACCGGACTTTGACATGAAAAAAGGGAAGAGTCCGGTTGTTCTTCTTTAACCGTACAACCTTTATCTGTTAATGCCTCACAGGTTTTCTTTTCACCCGTCTCGCAAAGCTGGACTTTATTTTCTTTGAGGCAAACCTCGGTAAAAATGGGATGGGTGACTTCGCAGGCACTTTCCTTTTCCTCACAACTGTCACTACAGGTGTTAGAAGTAATCGTGACACCATCAAGGATATTGAGCTTTTCAACAAACTGAATGTCCTCATGGGGTTTAAAAACAACCTCTTCCCGGCAATCATAGGAAAGCGTTTCCGCCTTCTTGTTATCAGTACTCGGTTTACAACCGGCTTCCTGCAGGTAGGAGCACGAAGGATTTTCCGGCCGGATCACGCAGGAGAAGTTAAACTCCCGCTCCCAACAGGGCAGCGTCACCTCAACGCCATCGACCACGCGGGTTTCATCCGGCGCTGTGCAGATCATTTGGGTTTGAGAACACGCTGAGTCAACAGCGGCCTCACAATACTTATCCGTTTCAAAACGGTCGGTGACCTCCGTTTTAATAGGTTGCCCGGTAATACCTTCCGGCACTTCCTCTAAAGGTGTCTCGCAGCTGTACGCATTCTCTCGAACTTCACAAACACCGGGTTTGGAAGAGACCAGACAGTTGGTTTCGGTTTGTTGGCAAGAGGCATTGTTTTCCAACGGCTCACAATAATTAACGGAGCCGCCTGACTCACATTCAGAAACCGTTTCCCACTGCCAGCATTCCCGAAAGATTTCTTCCCCACCGATGACTCGGGTCTCGGGACCTTGCAAACAGGTTTCCTTGGTCACTTCACAAGCGGCCCAAGCAGAGGAAGAGATAATACCGATCAAAAGAAGAAGGACTAGCGGCATACGCTCTCCCAGTGATCGGTGATCTGAGGATAGGGTTTATAAATCGGTAAAGTCACTGAAACCGTCTTTGTTCCTTTGCCTTTATCCGTATTGGTAATGGTGACTTCGTAGTAGTCGTGACCGTCCTTTTGAATGATTTCGATGGAGCATATGAACTCAATTCGATAAGTCTTCGTAAAAGAAGAAGGGGCTTCGGTAAAGGTGCCCATGGTTCGGGGTCCAAACTTCACCGTCACTTTCATGTCCTCTGAGCACGCATAGCCCACATTGGCGGTGAGGTAGGAGCCTGTTGCGCTGTAGCCCACTTCCTTAAAATCTTTAAGGCTCACCGTGGCGTCTTGGTCATCGGAACATGCGCGAATGACGCTGACATTAAGTGTCTTAATACAGGTTTCAGTCGTGGCCGGCTTTGTTTCAATCCGACAGGTGTAGGGATAGGTTTTCTTAACGTCAACGGTGACCGGCACAGTACAGGACGATTGTGCGGTTTCACCATCGTCTTTAACGCACGAATAGCGGTTTTCAACGTGTGACTGCACTTGCCGCTCAATCGAGCAAGTTTGTTCAGAAGAGGTAAATCCCGTGTGGCAGCGGTAGAGTTCACGCGTGCCCATTTCCATGGTCCAGCCCTCTGAACACGTGCCGGTGGAAACACCGCCCGTGGCTTCATCGCAAACTTCAATCTGGGAAACGCCGGGGATGACGGTTTCAACCGTTTCGCAATGCGTCTCGGTACTCACGATCGAGTCCGCATCTCCAATGATGGAATCGGCATTGCCAATGGTATTTTCATAATCCTTCAAGATTTCGTTTTTCTCGGACTCATCGAGCTCCGGTTTATTAGCTCCGCCCTGATAGACAAGCTGCACGGCTAAACACTCGGGATCGTTTTTACTTAAACAGCCATTGGCCTTGTTAGAGCCGGGGGTGAAAAGATCGCCCATGCCATGTTTATCACGAAGGTTAGAGAGATCAGACGTATCTCCAACGAAGTCTTTACTGATGACATCGTTTCGTTTGTCGTTGGTGACAATAGAACCGTAATTGGGGCGGGGAACGGACTGAGCGGCCAAGGCGGCTTCGTTGACCGTCACCTCCTTGGCATAAAGAGCCTGAGAGAAGAAAAGAGCAAAGAGAATCCACCTCATGGACGATCTCCCAGGCGAGCTAAAGCGTCCTCGATTAACTTCAAAGCTTTTTGCAGTTCTTGGCTGTTGGGGTTCACTCTTAACTTTTCGGTCCCTTCTTTGAAAAGAGCCTCCAACGCATAGCGAAGACTCACATCACCTCTGGCCACCAATATCGCTTGAGTGCGTTCGCAAGCCGAACGGCAGACAGGAACAACCATGACACGGGGGACATCGGTGATGTTGTGGCGAGCAAATAAAACCGGATCAATCTGAACGTTGGCGCCGGCATCCGTGAGGAATTTAAAGTCCTCCATGTAACGGGCAATCAGTCCCTTGCCGTAGCGTTGGGCAACAGTTTGTGGTTTTTCATCCGGTCTGTTTTGTATTTCAGTGCCCACGCCTTTAAAAGTCAGGGCTAAACCGGCATCCCGGGCATCTTGTCCCAATTTCAGCAATGAGGCACGGGGCATGGAAAGCGAGACGGCAACCGCTATGGCAATGTCTTCCTCTTGCGTTTGAGGCAGAGTCTGTACGGATTCCTGAGCTTGTTGAACAATAGCTTGCACCTCGCCCGGTGTCAGGGCGGATGTATTTAAAGGCAATAGGAAAGCAAGAGTCATAAGAAAGCGTTTCATTATGATCCTCCTAAACTCATGCCTTGGCAGCAGTCGCGACGGCGCCAAATAAGTAGTGCGGCGTCCTCCCCTCGCACAGGCGGCGTTGTTCCCCCTAAGGCATCCATGGCGGTGGCGGCCCCAAAGGGGCGGCAGCAGGTGCCCTGCGTTTGACGGGAGGGCCACACCATCTGCGTGCGGTAAACGTCTTTACTCATTAGGAGTTCAAGTTGCGGTCCACATTGACCGTCTTTACCCCACTGACGCCACAAGAGCCCTTCCCGGTGAAGCTTCAAAGTGAAGCGCTGGGTTAAGAGGCTGAAAGCTTGCTCATCGGTAATGTGGGCATTGACCCAACCGGTGAGTGGGAAGAGACTTCCCGCGCAGCCCGCGCACCAGTAAAGCGAATTAATCGGCAGATCAACTGTCGCTGAGACACAGTCCAGACTGCAAGCGCCCACGGCGATAGGATTGGAAAAAAGCGTCACATCAGGGTTTAGCAGGAAAGAACTCATGGAGTCATCCCACAGGGGATCAAGTTCAGTCATGTAGGCCACGTCCCAAGGGGAGGCTTCTAGGCACTTTGTGTCAAAGAGAACTTCCAAAAGATAAAGCCAAGGGGTGTGATACCAATGCACTTGGTAAAAACTGGTTCGGTGTCCGCGAGCTTTCGGGTTGGGCGTGCGGCCGTGCGCGGGCGCCGTGAACCGTCCGCCCATAGTGAGACCACCTAAAGAGGGAAAACAGAAGGGTTCTCGCACAATTTCAATGGTGCGGATCGGCTCCCAAAAGCCCAGATTCATGCCCAAGGTGACAGAACCGTTTGTCACGCAACTGCACATGGAGTCTGCGTCCGTTGTGACATCGGTAAAGCCCGAGCTGCTGATTAGGCTTGTGTTTTGACCGACTGTGATGGGAAAGACGCATTCCCAGCAGACGTCGGTGACCGGATTGGTGATGCGGCCGTAGCAGGCAGCCAACGCATTTCCCTTAAACAATAAAAGGGATAGGAAAAGAGCAATGAGTCGATTCATTGAAAGTCCTTTCCTTTGAGGAAGTCATTGACCGGAGCCTGTGTCACCGATACACCTGTGGCATCCATGACCACAAAAGCGGGGAGGGCCTCAATGCGAAGTCTTTTAGTTAGGGTGCCGGCTTGGTCAAACCAAACCCTTTGCTGAAGTTTCTTGTGTGCCTTATCGACAGAACCTGACACTAGAACCACGCGGCGAACACCTTTCTTGTCTTGATAAAAAGCCTGGGCTAGAGCTAAATGTTGTGAACGACTCGCATCAATGAAAAGCCACTCGCGCCGGTAGTTCTCCCCGAGAAAAGACTTTGCCTCTAGAGAACTTTCAAACCGGTAGCGTTTGACTTCAGTGGCTTCTGACAGTGTCTGCCCGATTGGTTCTTTAGCCCACTGTTTAAGCCGGTCTTTTTGTTGATTAAGACGCGATGCGCTATTGGCCGATTCTTCAGCGGCGTGCTGCTTCATGAGTGCCAAAAGATCTGGTTCAATGACCGGGTACACGGGCCCCAGTGCCTCCGCGCTTAAAGTTGGGAAAGCGCAAAGACTCAGACACAAAGCGAGTAAGAAAGAAGGAATTTTCATCGAACAGTCTTTCTTACCAAAGAAGAATGGCGCGGCCCCGAACGGCGCTTGTTGAGATAAGGCCGGGTTTGGCGTAGCGGCTATCGAAGCTGTCGGGGTGGTCAGCTGAGGCGTAAAAATAGCCGTAAGGTATGACGGTGTCCGATGTAGCCGTTAAGGGTTCGCCGCTACGGGAGTGAGTCTTGGCCACGCCTACTTTCTGACCGTTAATGAAGACCGTACGGTTGATGACCGTTACCTGATCTTCTTCAATACCGGCCACGCGCTTAATCACGGTAACGCCATCAGGAACGGGCGCGGCGCCTTTCCAGTGGAAAGCTACATAGCGACCGCGAGAAATCACCTTATCCTTCTTATCAATAAGAAAGACGGTTCCTGGCAAGCTGTCTGTCAGGTTGATCGCCAACTGGTAGTGGCTCGTGAATAACATCAAAGCCAGTCCCAGTCCCAAAAGAATGAAGCAATACCGTTTAGCTAACTCAAAAAGGCTGAGAGCCAGGCGCAAAGCGTTTTCTTTCATTTAGGGACGATCCTTTCTCATCGTGGGAAAGTCTGAAAAGAGCTCGTTTTCAAGGCTTTGGCGAAGACGCAGAGTCTCTGAGGCAGAAAGATTCAACTCATTCATAATGACTTCTGTGAGATCGGTGACATCAACGCCTGCCACAAACGCATTTTTATCCAGAATCACGACATTGCCGTCCTGAGCAAGGCGGGCTAAAACCTGCTCAAGTTTTCTTTGAAAGTCTCGTGAATCATTGAGAACTTGAGTTCCTTCTCCCGCTTTCATCCGTTGAACCCAAACGAGTTTTTGAGCATCCATCACCGCTTGAATGTCTGCTGTCGCAATAGCGGTTGAGTTTTGGTTCTTAAACAAGAAAACCAATGTAGTTGCGGCCATTACTAAGGCGATCACCGATAAAAGCAGAGAAACGTTTTTTGAATATCGAGTTAAAAATTCTTTTGAGATCATTTCAAAATCGCTTTCAATTTCTTTTGATAGGCTTTGTTGTGTTGAAGGCTTACTTGAAGGTAAGGCGACTCTTTTTGTTCCGCTCTTACCCGACGTCTTTCCTTGTTCCTTTCCACACGGGTCACGGTTGAACGCTTCAGGCGTGGTTGTTCGGCTAATTCCGACTCATACGGATCCTTTACGGCATACCATTGCGTGCCGGGTGAGGCGAGGTTATCGATAACAAAATCTGAAGCCATTTATTAAGCCCTTTCACTTTCTAAAATCGATGTAATAGCATCCGTGACGGAAAGCCCCTTTTGCATGAGTGCTTCAATGCGAGCAACATCGGTCGCCCGACTTGAATACAAGAGCCTGGAAAAGGGATCAAATCGGATTTGTAAGAGTGCGGGTACCGTATCCGGTGTTGAAAAGAGGCACTCTGAATACTCGCCTTCACGCATGCGGATATTTTTTATGGCGTTCATCTCCCAGGGACTGAAGGCCACTTTCTTTTGACTTTCCATAAAGCGAAGCGATTCTTCTTTTTGGCGAAGCACAAACCGAATATCCGCGTTTTCCAACGCCGCGCGAGCGGTGTCATTTTGGTAATAGTCCGCGAAAGACTGGGTGATCGTAATAAAGGAGGCGTTTTGCTTACGGGCCCGGCGGTAGCCGTTTTGAATAAAGGTGCCGGCGTGTTTATGACTTAAAAGATCCCAGGCCTCATCAATAACCACCATCTTTCGAGTGTGTTTGTCACCGGTGGTCAGATCCTGTGTAATCAAAAAGATTAGGCAGAGAAGCACAACGCTTTGAAGCGTTTTTCTTCCCTTTAGCCCCTCTAATTCAAGAACAATAAAATCATTATTGAAGTTGACGGTGGAGCGCCCGTCAAAGTGCCGTCCGTATGCACCGTCCCGAGCAAAAGGGGAAAGCTGAACAGCTAAATCGGTCACTCGCCGGTCAGGCTTTGAGTTTTTCTCAGGATTAACAAGTCCGCTCGTGAGACTCTCAACAAGATCCGTGACGGTGGCAACGGTTTGTTGTTCGCGAGCCTTTTTCAGACAAAAAGTGGCATGCGTTTGAAGAACGCTTTGAGAAAAGTCCGTCAGTCCCTCATTAGGCGAAGCCATCTCCACCAAAATCGGCAGTAAGAACCCCATGTCTTCTTTTATATCCCGGACCAATTCAAAGGGGTTAATCACAAGGTGAGTGTCATGCCCGTACTCAATCCATTGGCCTTTGAGCAGTTGACAAAGTTTTTTATAGGAGGCTCCTACGTCAATGACATAGGTTTTGCCACCGGTGCCGAGATTGCCGGTTATAAGGTCGTTGGTGAGCGCGCTTTTCCCCGCGCCCGATGTCCCCACAATGATGGCGTTGTAGTTGCCGGAACTGGCAAAAGGATCCACAGGGGTGATTTGGCCGTGTCGGCCGGTTAAAAGTAAAAGGGGAGTGAGGGACTCTTCGCCGTTTCGAGGTCCTGTTCCTTGAAACTCAGCTATAAAGGGCGAGAAATTGGCCGCGTTGGTGATCGTTTTAGTGCTTTGTCTTTGGGCAAGCTCCAAGTCTTTGGAAAGAAGGGGACCCATTGTCATTGGAAGGCTTACCATCAAGCTTTGCCAATGCATACGCGTATCACGCGTCAGATCAAGATGGGCCTCTTTAAAAACAGAGACAGCGGCTTCAATACACTCCTCAGCTAATTTCTCCGGAGCTAAAAGGAGCACTTGGTGTGTGACTTTGCAAAGACCTCCGTTTTCCGCATATTCTTCGGTAACGATGTCATAGTCTCGTTCTCGTTTTTTCAAATAAGGCAGATAACGGGCAAGTTCACTATCGGCGATTTGTTTCGCGCGCGCCGCCATGATGTTGGCTTTAGAGCGGGTCTTTTCAAAGTCAGGCATGCTCACAGCACAAGTGACTAAAAAAGGACAGGGAATGTCGTGCGCCTTGTGTCCGATAAAGCGTGAAGTGAGCGCAAGCGCATAATCACTGGGATAACCCGAGACAGACAATCCGGTCAAAAGAACCGGCTCTTTATTTAAAGAGGACAATTTAACCCCCTCTTCTATAATGACAGCCCGCGTATCCGGATTTATTAAACCGTGAGAGAGTGAATCCCATGCGTTGGGCTTGGCCTTTGTTTTGAGTTCATCAGGACTTTTTTGTGCATTAAGAATCGTTCTGAGTGTCCGATACAGGTCAAGTGAATTCCACGTATGGCTGTAGAGGTACTGCGACTTTAAAAGCGTGATATGACGGTCGCGCTCCTTCTTGGCTTTTTCGATAGCGACAAAGAGGTCTTTATCACCTAAAGGAATTGCAATCGAAACCCAAGCTCGAAAGTGCCTTACTCGGAAATGACTGCCTTTGGATAAGGGATGAGAAAGTCCCTTTTTTAAATACCGAACCCGCTCATAAGCAAGATGCGTGAGTGTTTTAACGATTTCTTTCTTTTCCATCGGTGCAAGAAAATCCGGAGTACGGCTTGCCTCATAGGCGTTAGTGGCCCATTCGATGTCAGGTTCTGCGAAAAGCGTCACCTGAATACCGGTTGCGGTTGGCAAATCGGTTGAAAAAAGAGAGGTCAATTGCGAGGCCATCTCGGGAGTTGCTCCGGTTTGTGGGGCGACTTCAAGCGTATAGCCGATCGATTCGATCGCAAGGCGCTTGTCATCCATGATCGTAAATAACCCCGCTTCCACCTCGTGCCCATAGGGTAAAAGTGATCCGAGACGGTCAATGACAAAACCCTTGCCTCTGGCCACTAAAAGATCAGGATCTTCTACGAGAAGGTTGCTCTTTAACACTTCAGGTGAAAAGATTTTTTTTAAGGAATGCGAGAATTTCATGATGCATTACCCTGAAGCGGAGTAATCATTCGGTTGGCGTTTTCTTTAATCGGTCTAATATCCAGTGTTTCCGGTGCCCAGCGCGCACGCCGAACAGTCGTAAAAATCACGTGTTCAGCGTGAAGATCGCCATCGGTATCAATGTAAGGGGCAATCCAAACGCGAAGAATTTCTTCCGGAGCGCGTTTAGGCGTCATCAACGGTGTCTCTAGAATCAGACGATCAATACGTTTGCCATCGGTGGTCACGGGTTGCGATTGAACGGAGAATTCTTCTGGATACTCTTCTTTATCGAGAGAATTGTGAACGGCGGATAAAGACGCACAGCGCGGCGTCATATCCACGGAGCAGGCAAAGTTGGATTCAGCGTCCTGAAGACCCGTGATCGATCCGCATCCGGTGAGTAACCCCGACAAAATTAGGGCAAGTGAAAGAGAACGGTATTTACTCATCAATTCTCTCCTGGATGTTTTTTTTCATGTTTTCAATGTTTTTGAATTTCTCTTTAATCGCTTGGGCGGAGAGAAATCCCGTTACACGTTCGCCATTTTCAAAAAAGAGGGTGGGCGTTCCTTTAATGCCGAGTTCAGTCATAAGCTTTTCGTTTTTTGTCAGCGTTGTCTGGCATTTAGCTTCGTTTTTTGGTTCTTTGTCGCGAAGCATCACGTCTTCAAAAGCTTGAACTTTGTTTTGAGCGCACACAATGCGAGCGGAGAGTTCCTTGGCATCGGGGTGCAAAGTAGTGAGCGGTGTCAGGAATGTGTGAATACGCACATTGTCCAATTGGGCAATTTCTGTCTCCAGTTTTTTGCAGAACGGACAGCGGGGATCCGTAAATACATAAAGCGTGTTTGAAGCCTTACCTTTTTCACGTGTGATCGCGTTCTCAATAGGAAGTTTTTGAACATCAATCATTTGTGCGAGCTTTTTCATGGGGGCTGTCAAATCCGTTTGACTTTCCATGTCGTAGAAAACGCCTCCAAAGAGCCAATGGCGGAAATATTGATCCCGATTTTTCTCTGAAATTTGGTCCAAATGCTTAAGTGTTTCAGGGGTGACAAAAACATAACTCACACCTTCTCCCAAAATCACTTCATAAAATCCCGGCACAGCTGTTTCTCGAGCTAAGCGAATTCGGTTTTTCGGATAGGCTCTTTGCAAAGTTGCCAATACTTTTTGATCTTTTTCGTTTAAAGAGGTTTCTTGAAATAGTTGGGCGTAAGGCTCGTTTTGACTAAGAGCAATAGCTTCAGTAATGGAAAAATTCATGGCGACACTCAATAAGGTTGCAATTAAGGCGTTTTTCATAAAAGGAAGGCTTTTTTAGAAAAAGGATTTTTCGGTGACAATGGACGCGCTCTGCGTGATGACAATATCCACATCGCGACCGGCATCGACTTCCAAAACGGGGAATATCTTGTCGGCTAGTTTCAGGTAATAGTCAGCCACACGATCCAGGGCATCTTGCATGCCTTCGCCCAAGCCTGCCCGCCAGGGGTTATTGACGGAATTGGTGACGGTTCCTGCGAAATTGGTGCTTGAGTCTTGAGCGGCAAGGCTCACCGCTTCACCCAAGCCCGATAAGGTACCGACTAAAAGCGCGTTGGCGATAGCTTGACCCGAGCGCGTAACAACGCGAGCTTTTAAGCCCGTTTTACCGTCTTCACCCGTGACGTAGCCGGTGACTTTGACATCAATGGTGCCCTTTGACCGTGTGATGCAACTCATGCGGTCAAGGCGAACTAAGACACGTTCTGAACTTAAGTCCCCTGTGGCATTAGCTGTCACCATGCAGCGTTTGATATCCGAGCGGTAACGGTTGGGCAAAAATGCGGGATCTTTGATTTCAAGGAGCATCGGCACGGGGTTGCCATTGGCTTGACCTCCGCTCGGAGCTTCAACACCATTTAACAGCCGCGCCCGGGCAAAGCTTCCTGTAATGAGGATATCGTCCGCCTTTTTCTCTCTTGTTCGGTTTTTAGCGATGTCGTCATTTTTATTAGTAACTGGACTTTCAATGGAAGTGGGGTCGCTTACTTTTTTAATGACAATACGAGACACATCGTTCGGACGACCTCGATTATTGCCGGAAACCGAAAGATTGTGACTAGGCGTTTGAGGGGTGAGAGTGCCCATTTGTTCGCTCGCCACAGCATCAAAAGCAGCGTTGAATTGCTCTTCTTTTAAGGCGTATTGCTTTTCTCGTTTTTTGCGCTCATCCTCGCGTTTCATTTGCGCGGAAAGTGTGGCCATCTCCTTTTCAAGCGCCGTGACTTTGGCGCCATAGGTGGTGACAAAGTGCTCTTCGTTAAAGGAGTCGTTTTGCAAATGAATTGTGGTGGAAGGCGCGGGACTCCTCTTTTGTTTTTTATCCTGAGAGAAAAAGGCCACGACAATGGCAAACGTTACAAGGGCCGTCACAACCGAGGCTAAAAGAATCCATTGACGAAGTCGGATATGAAGATTTCTCATGGGGTCACTCCAGCCTCAAGATTGGAGACGATATAAACACGGGTGGATTCATTGGGCGCTAAGTTCGCTTTGGCAATGGCAACCGCTAAAACGTCTTTTTGATAAAAGAGTTTATCTTCAAGCGTGACAAACTGTCCGGAGGTATTTTTGTGAGTCAAAACGCGGGCGGCAAGCGTCTCAGAGGTGAGACTTTTTAGGCAAAACGCTCCGCAGCGGTTGGTTGTGTGAAAACCTTCAGGAATTTCATCCCGTGCCAATGCGCGGATTAATCGTGTGACTTTTGCTTCAAAGTCAGGAGAGGCTTCAATGGACTCGGCAAACGTTTTCTGCTTATAAAGCGCATTGGTCTTTTTCTGTTTTTCGATGCCTCTTAGTACTATTTCCTGGCTTCGGGTATTTTGAGGTAAGAGCGTTAGCGCAAAGGTGCTTTTGTCATCGGTGGTTAGAAAAAGGGCGCTCGCGACTTCACTTTTGGGAAAAACGAAAATTTGTCCCGTCAGAGCATCAGTCTGAACTTCGAGCTGCGTATTGTCATAGATAGCGTTAATGATCTTTTTGCCTTCAACCGCAATACGGTTGGGCCCGCTAAGACTAACGGAGTAAGCGGGTGTGCTTTGGGCTTTTACTTGAGGGCGAGTCACGGATTCAAAGGCTTGCTGTACGGAAGAGTCAAAGTCCTCTAAATAGTCCGGTGCCATCCCGGCAACACCTGTGAGCGGAATTAAGGCACAAAAAGAGCCCGCAAGACATAAAGTCTGAAGTGTTTTCATGGTTAATCGGAATACGTTAGAGAGAAGAGTCAGAGTTAGATATTGGTTTATCGTTTTGCTCTGAATCAGAAAGAGAAAGAAGGTGCAGGCGGCCGGCGACCAATGAAAACTTCACGTTGATCGTGGCTTTTTGCCTGAGCGTTTCAGTTTTACCGATAAAGTGTTGACGAATCCCATTGGCTTTCACTGTTAATTGATTGGGATTGATATCCATGGATTCAATCGCGAAAAAACTGCTCGCATGCAGGCGCTTTATTTCATCGGCTTGCCGTTTGAGCATTTCATCAATTTCACCGAACGCTGAAGGCGAGGCATGTTTTAAGAGCAAAAGGCGGTTGTGATCAACATTAATCGGTGTGACATTAAGCGCCAATGACAAAATGTCTCTCGTGACTAGTGCCAAGTATTCTTCGTCGATGTGAGCTTGGCCGACTGTGACCGGATGCGTCACTTCATTGATTCCGACCGGAACCAATACGGTTGAGACAACGTCTTTTTTCAATAAGAGCCCCGCGGCTAAAAAAGTATTACTAAGCAACGAGGTTGCCAAAACGGAGAGCGTTAGACGTTTGAGCCCTAATCTTGCAGCCAAATCAGAAGAAATGAGTTCGTAAGCGTTCATGGTTTTAAAACCTTTCTTATCCCATGAAGTTGCGCCGAAACGATTCAGGTGAGCGACAAAAAGGTTTACCGGGCAAATACCAGTAAAGCGTATGAATTCCGAAACCTTTAGCTCGTCCCTGACGGATTTTGCTCCAGGCCTTAGAGAAGAGAACCCCCAGAATAGCTCCCACTATCAAACTCCCCACCATAATGCCGATTGCAAAACCGAAGACAAAAAGCGCCGCCACGTCAAAATCCCAAATGAAGATTTTGGCGTTGGCATCCAATTCACGAGGAACCGGTACCAAACCCATCTCGTTTCGGCGCGAACTCATGGTTTCTCCTTAAATGAGAGCCGTCAAAATGCCCTCAACAACGCTCGGGGCGACCAACAGACACATAGCGGCGGCCACGCAACCCACCGCGCCCATAATGGACCCACGGATAATGCCGACACCTAAACCCACAAGCAGGAAGATCAAGGCTATGGCTCGTCCCAAGTAACCGGTCGCCCACTTATAGACTAAGTCGTAGAGTTGAGAAAACTCACTGCCCGTTTGAGCAGCGAGCGCAGCTGAAGAAGCAAGACCTAGAACAAGGAGTAAAGGGAGATGTTTACGCATTCGTTAATCCTTTCATTACTTTTTAGAAAAGTGCTGCATACACAAAAGCGTATGACGGCACAGGGGCGTTATCGTGCATGAAGAGAATGGTGTCTGGCAAGTCCGTTCCCTAGTCCTTAAGTGACTAAATAATCGGCAAATTTCTGAATAAAAAAGCACGGACTCATTCGTTTTCCAAAATCATTGTTATCAGGGCTTTTCTGGCGACAAGTTCGACCAATTTCTCGTTTTTTTGACGGTTATCAAAGAAGGACAAATTTCAATCATCGTTCTGGCGAGGAGAATAACGGATGAGTTATTAATGGAGATTTAGTCATTTACAACTTACTAATTTATCCATGACTAGATTTACTAAGACAGATTTGTTGAAATCGTTTCAAAATATTATTACTCTAAACGGCAATGATAATTTTTTGCGCCCTCTGTTCGGTAAATGGAAAGACAATCAAACTTAGAACTTCTCAGAATCTTCTCTATGTTTTTAATTGTGATGCACCATTTTTCAGTGCATGGTGGCATTCCTTTGGTGTTGGAGAATCAGTCAATTAGTCCAAATCTTGTATTGGGACAATTCTTTTATTGTTTTGGCAAAGTTGGTGTAAATCTTTTCGTGATGATAACGGGATATTTTTTAATAACTCGTCTGGGAAGACTGTCCAGCTTTTTGAAGTTAGTGATTACCACTTTTTTCTATAGTGTCACTTTATTTTTGATTTGTTCTGTGTCTTCGGGGGGGGGCACTTTCTTTGAATTTATCAAGGCTCTCCTTCCTTTAACGAGTAATCAGTATTGGTTCATCACCGCTTATTGTTCTTTATTTCTTCTATCGCCTTTGATTACACAGGTTCTAACCCAATTAAACCAAAAAACTTATGCTTATATATTGGTTTTTGTTGCTACCTTTGCTTCGTTTATACCAACATTTATAGGAGCTATTCTCGGCAAAGCGGTCTTTCTTTATTACTGCTCAGATTTATTGTGGTTCATGTTTATTTTTTCATTGGCTGGATTTATTAGACTTTACGTAAAAACGGAATTTATTAAAAATCAGTATCTGGTTCTTGCTTTTGCTGTGATGCTTTGGGGAACAGTTGCTCTCATTGTTATAAGCGATTTACTTATGCAAGCAGGGGTTTCTTTTTTTGGCAATTGGTCGGTTTTCTTCTCGCTAAATTCATGTGTTTCTTTAATTTTTTCAGTTTTGATTTTTCTACTATTTGTTAAAACGAAAATTCGTTCCAATAACTTCATAAATAAATGGGCGACGTGTGCATTGGGGGTATACCTTCTTCACGATAACAATTATGTTCGTCCTTTATTGTGGATGGAGTGGATACGCCCCTTCGAGTTATATAAGCATCCCTATTTTGCGTTGGAATCTGTTGTGATTCTTGTAATGGTTTTTATTGGATGCTCTTGCATAGCTTATGGAGTTAACGTGTTGCTAAAAGAGTTCTTTGCCATTGGGAAAATAAATAATTTATTTTCTAAAGCCGACTTATTTTGGTATGAGCTATTTGGAAATACATCAAAATCTTTTGTTAAGGCATCTCCAAAACTTAAAAAACGTGAAAAATCGATGTCTCAATAATCTCAATTGCGTGCAAATATATAAATTTAATAATCTTATTTTCGTGTAAGAGAATGTTGTAACTGCTTATTTATAAAAAAAACAATAATGAATAAGTGAGTAGGATTGCGGTACTAAAGGCAATATAGTGAAGGTAACAGGGTTTTCCGAAGCCTTTATTTATGCAAATGATAAAAGGCCAACTTTTCTTTTTCTATATGAAATCTGTGCTGTCTAACTGTACGATGTATCGAGAGAAACAAGGTTTAGTATTCCGATAATTTGTATGCTGACCTTCACTTTGTCCGCTTTGTTTGCCTATTTTTATGAAAAACTCAATATTAGTAAGCATATGGAGTCAATTGTTTTCCAACGAAATAAATTACCCTAGAAAACGCATCCATGAGCGCCATCAGGGACAGTCTCTCATGTCCCTAAATGGTGCTCAGTATAAGAAGATTTGCCCTTGAATTTTTAGCGGTAGTAGTTGGCCGTGATTTGGTGAAGGCATACGGCTAGCAAAATAAAACCAGCTAGTATCCAGAACGGATCAATCCAAATCGGAGCCAAGCTCATAATGAACATAAGTTCAATCAGGACGAAAAATAGAGCAAGCGCAACACGAAATTGCAATGAACTCGATGGTCGGAATTTGACGTGACGTATTTCTCTAACGCATAGGGCGTCTAGCACTGCGACCAACATCAAAGGCAAAAAGGAAAGACCCAATAGCCCAGTAACAAGAACTCTCCCGAGAGCCAATACAATGAGCGCGAACATAGCCTGAAAATAAGGCTGTTGTGCAATTCGGTGCGTAGCGGCTTGAAGTTCGTGATCGGTCTCTCCAACGGAATAAGCCAATGTTGAATCACCTCCGGCCGGAATAGGCGAAGTCAATAAAATGCTCTGAATCGATTGAAGACCGCTATCAATACTATCGACTAAATCAAATCCTAAATGTTCCATTTGCCAGGAGCGCTCTCGCTCAATCAATTCAAAAATTGAAGCTTCATTTTTGGCCCCCGGCCACCAAATAAGAGAAATCGCGACACAAAAAATCAGACTTAACCAAAGAAAACGAGACATGATCTATTAACCTTTCTGATTGACAAGAATCGGGCAACGGGTTTTGTAGATGTATCCCGCAGAGACTTGTACAATGGCTTCACAATTCGGAAGTTTTCCTAAAAATTCAGGCGGAAAAATAGGTTCTAATTCAGTATTCATTTGGCGGGAAAGTCCGGAGTGATAGTCAGGAGACAAGTTATCGGAGGCTCGGTTATTAATGGTGAGACTTTGGTTGGCGATATACGTATTGCCAAGCGTTTCAACAACAAAATTTTGAGTCATCTGGTCTTTTGTGCGCAATGCGATGAGGTTATTGAGGTTTCCTAATACGACGTGCGCGGCTTCCACACTTCCCATGCGATGAGCAAGATCGGCAATGGTTTGCATTGCGCAGGTGGTTTGAATGCCTGATTCTGCGCCTTTATTGAGAATTTCAATGAGGGGAACATTGATGACGTTTGAGACTTCATCAATAAAGAGGCTGATACGCTTCGAATTAAGAGCCGAGAGCCCCAAGTTGTAACGTCGTCCGGCAATGTTAGCGAGGTCTGCCAACCAAATTCCGGCGAGTGTCGACGCAACGGTTGGATTAGGCATGGAATCTAAGCCAATGTATAAAACATGCCCCCCATTGATTACTTTCTCTAAATTCATCACGGGTCGCGTGTCATGAGGATCGGTGATGGAAGGCGAGAGACTATCGGCTAACTTTCCCGTTGTCAGCATTGAAAGAATCGGTAAAAGAGAGGCCGTGATTTTTGAGTAGTGTTCCCGATTATGGCGAAATACTTCAATGAGTTCGTCAATAGCGGGGTCAGGCGCAAGGTGATGAAGTTCTGTTTCATAAAGCGCGACAAGCACCATGAGCCTATCAGAGACTGAAGGCATCGGCGGACGTCCAGCCTTTTCTCGCAATTCGGAGTAATTTCTTTGCCAATCATGATGGGCGTAGTTTCTTGCATGTCTTTCTAATAAGGGCTCAAGCAAGTCGTAAATGCCGAGCTTCACGTATTTGGCAATTAAAGGTAGCGTTGGACGAATTTCCAATGCGATTAACCCTTGAGCGATGGCGTTTACAGCCATCCAGGCGAAATTGGCGAAGCTTTCATCCATGTTAGGAGGAAACGCTTGGCGGATACGAGAGGCAATTTCGGTGGCGTTTGTGAAACTGTGCATGGGGTCTAGTCTCACCCCGGTATCCGGAAACGCAGGGTGAAAAGTGAGAGGATCATCTCGATTGCAAGCTCTACAAGCGTGAAGAATATTGTCTTTAAGGCGTGAAGAGTGTTTAGGATCAATCACAATGACGATATCACCTCGAGCGATCGCTTGAGCGACCAGGTGACTCAGATAAACACCTTTGCCGGCCTGCGTGGTTCCGCAAAGGCAAAGTCCCCCTTCAAAGTTATTTAGCGGTCGAAATATGGACTCATCAATGTCACTGACACCATGAATAATGGGTAAACCTGCAGCTTCATCCGGTAAGGCTTGATTAGGTAAAAGAAGGTTCGATAGCCACTTGGGTAAAAGGAGCTTTGTCCAATCCAGTTTCATTAGCTCATAGAGTTTTTGGGAGTGTTCTGGCCACCAACGAAAACCGATCCCTAGCCATAAATCATTGGGGTGTCCTCTCATGATTTTGGCAAGTTCTTCAAAGGTCATAAAGGTGACTTTTGATCCTGATAGAGATGCTCTGGCAGTTAAAACTTTCAAGGTCTCATAGGAGCGTTTAATTAAAAAGGCAGCGGTGAGCGTCCAAAGAATAGAACACCAAGACAAAGGTAGACGATGGGTGAGGTAAAGCCAAGTCACATAGCCAAATCCGATAGTCCAAGCAAAAAGTGCATAGCCTTCATAAGCTGGGCGCCAACAGTCATAGCGATCAAAGGTTTGAGAAGTCTTTTGAGAGTGACTCATTTCGCCTCCTCATCAAAATTGAAAGCCAATTGATCACAGGGCGATGATTCTCGGTTTAAGAACGAAAAATTTGGATTAGGTTCTCGAGCGTGAACCTTTTGAAAGATTTCTTTAAACGATAAGGGCTTGCCGTTTAAATGGACTTCAAAAGTATTGGGTTTCAGAATGACGCCACGTACCAGTTCTCCAAATTGGTTGGTATGTGAAACCCAGAGCGGTTCACCGCGATCGTTTTGATAGATTAAGTTGGCGGTTAATAGTGAGGTGACCAAGCGCTCAAAAGTCAGATTGTCATTTAAGAAATTAAGGCTTTCTGTTAAGAAAATGCCTTCATCTATTAACAGGTGTGGGATTTCTTCTTGATGAGAATTTATAAAATCAAAAATGGCGGAGAAGGGGGGATTCGAACCCTCGGAGTCATCAATACCTTTTAGTTGCCAGATAAATGTTTGACGAGATGTGTTAACACTTTCTGTCGGTAGCTTTTGAGTAAATGCCTGATTGCTTGACTCAAGGATTTCACGGGTAAGTTGAGAAAGAGCGCTTGATTGATCAAGTGATAGTTTGGTTTCGAAATCTCTCTTAATGGTTTTTGCCTGAAGAATCTTGCCACTTGTGAAGAAGTATTCGTCAGACAATTTGATAGCTTCACGAGGTTTTGCATTGGGCGTAACAGCAATCCAACAGCTTGCATCATTATTTTTAGAGGCTACGGTGATTCCGCTATTCAGTAAACACCCGGCCCAAATATCAGGATCAGTCGGTAAATCGGTTAGGCCGAAGTTTTTCATGTCGTCGATTAGAATAGGGCAGACATCTGGCCAAAATAAAAAGAGGCCGTCAGCGCCTTTTCGTAGAGGGCTGTCTTTTGCGTTGATTTCCCAGTCGTTGAGAATTCTCGCGCGAAGGATTCGTATTAATGTTTCTTGCCAACCATCCGGAGCGAGAATTTCTCCCAGTTTGCTGCCTATTTTTTCTCGTTCCAAAAGACAGGCACGGTAAACCCCAAGGTTTCGAGCTTTAATAACAGAGGATGGAACATTTTCTATGTCAGACTCGATTGTTAGGCACTTCATCAGCTCCATTAAAGGAAGTGGTCCGGCATCGGCCAACCACGAAAGCGTTTCCGGCAAAAGAACATGCCTGGCATAAAAAAGTCTTAGGTTTTTACGGTTGGTATTACATGGTGGCGAGCTATTCCAATGAAGCTCTAAATCAATTAAAGGATTATCAGCTAACTTTTGTTTAACCCAGGTGGTGTAAGGCATAGCCAACGGTTCATAGGCTAAATGACTTGTGTGGTTGGCTTCATTTAAGTGAAAAAACGAAGAGTCTGAATTGGATAGTTTTTCTTCAATGCTAATCTTGCGGTCAAATACATCCAGAAAAGCACACATCCCTGCTAATGCGGCAACGGCTTTGAGTCTGCCTTGTAATAGGTGTTGCGCCATGATGTTTTTCTCAAGTTGTACGGTGCTTTCCATGATTTCGATGGCGTACGTTGCAGCGAGGATACTGGCCTTAAATAAACCATCTGCCTCACTAAAAACACTGTTTGCTCTATAAGGCAAGTGACCACAAACTAAAGCAAGTTCTCGTATTGAGGGCAGAATTCTTGTGTTCCAACTTTGACTGTCCGAGTAGGCGACTTTGAGTCGCTTGATTAGTGTGTCATGTTCAGCCAAAAAATCTTCCAATTCTATCGGTTGCAGAAAAAAGGGAAGATGGGATCCAACAGTCTTTTGTTTTTTATGTTCAATGAAGGACAGCAGTGAAATCATTTGTACTGTCCCCCAAAATAGTTAATTAAAACTTTTCTTAAGGATGCTCGGCAGGGAATCGCATTGTTGATGGCGTTTAAAACACGCTGGTGTTCAAGGTCTAAACAATGAGGAATGGGAAACTCTCCCATTTCCCGGATCGGTGGTAGGACTGTCTGGCTATTGAATTCATAGAAAGCTAAAAAAGAATCTGGGAAATGCGAATCCTCAACCGGTCGAGTCACTCTGCACTCGTAGTCCGGGAGTTTATTTTGAAGGCATAACCAATAGTAGAGATTGACGCTTAAATGAAAGTCATCGGATTTATTGGCCAAATAAGTCGGAGCGCATTCAAGTGTTTCAACGGTTTTAATGAAAGCACGGACGGGTTCCAAACCTAACTGAATTTGAAGATCGAAAAAGCAATCAGCTAGGAAAAGCACAAAACGGTTCATGCTATTTCTATCCAAAGCCCGCTTTTGGACAAAGACATTTTGAATAAAATCGCCTTCTTTTATGAGGGCATCTCTAAGATCTCGAATTTGGTAATGCGGAATATTGGAAAGACCGGCAATGACTTTATCCGAAAGTCTTAGTCGTAAGAGTTTTTCCAAAGGAACCGATATTTGATTGGGGGATTCAACCTCGGGGGGTGGGTAATTTATTGTTTTTATTGAGTTTTTAAAAGTATTATAGACAACCGAAATGGCACTTCTGCATTTACTTTTCAAAAGTTCCCAGTGTTTGTTGGTCAAACAAAAATCGGTGTACAAATGAGCACCATAAAGAGTCGAAGCGAAAGTTAAAGAGTGATGGGTTTTATGAATGTGGTTAGCCAAATGAACACTTTGCCACAGGTGCTTAATGTTCAATGATTCTTCAAGATAACACTTTTTGTGGGTTGTCCTCAGAGAGAAAAACGGTAAGGGATAAAGGCCCGCAACCTTGATGACGTCTTCCAACTTGAGGGGATCAAGTTCTTCAAAAGGAACATCATAGAAAAAAGATGTTTCTTTGAGGTGCGGTCTGAGCGCTTTGATTTTTGCGCAGTTCAATACTGTTATTAAGTTATAAGCGTAGATATTTTGCATTTTTCTTATACAAGCAAAAGTGTAAAAACTACGTGGGAGCTGCGTAATTGAGCGCACGATTTTAATGATCGTTCCAAAAATTTAAAGGGTTTGGTCAGAAAAAGAGCCAAGATTCTTCCTTTCCCTTACAATTCGACCTATCTTGTTTTTGAATTGAATCAAGAGGTTCAAGTGTCTGTTTGCAGTATGACGGGCTTTGCCCATCTTCAAATTGAAACGCTTTTAGGGTTTCTTGCTATTGATGTGAAAAGCGTTAATTCCCGCTACCAGGAAATCGCCATGCGTTTACCTGAAGAATTGCGCTTTTTAGAAGGTGACGTTCGTACAGCTTTAGCTAAAAGTGTGGCTCGTGGCAAGATTGAATGTCGCATGCAATGGGTTGGGGAAGCGGTTTGTGAGCAGACATTAAATCAAACTGCTGTAACGAATCTACTTTCTCTTCAAAAAGAAGTCGAGACAATTCAACCGGATGTCCGGCCTTTGACCGTTTCTCAAATTTTGAGTTTCCCGGGAATTCTAGAGCCTAAGAGTGTCGATTTTGAACTGCTAAAGACTCAGGTTTTAGAGGGGCTAAATAAGACATTGAAAGTTTTCTTGGAAGCGAGAAGTCGAGAAGGTGAAGCGTTGGCAGTTGTCTTAAATGGCTATTGTGATCGAATCGAAGAGACGGTCAATGAGTTAGCTCCTAAAATTCCTGAGATTATTACCAGTATCCAAAAGAAGCTTGAAGAACGTTTGGAAGACGCTTTATCTAAGACATTGGTTGATCGCTCAACGTTGACTCGAGAAGAGGTCAGTGACCGGATTCGTCAAGAAGTGATTCTCTACGCCATAAAGCTTGACGTTGATGAAGAGATGAAGCGTTTGTTAACGCATGTTAAGGAAGTCAGAAGGTTGCTCAACAATGGTGGCCAAGTAGGTAAAAAATTGGATTTCATGATGCAGGAACTCAATCGTGAAGCTAACACATTAGGCAGTAAAGCGGCTGCCATTGAAATGACTCAAACGTCTTTGACCTTGAAAGTTAATATAGAAAAGATGCGTGAGCAGGTTCAAAACCTTGAGTAATTCTTTTGTTGAGCGATGGCAGAAGTCTCCCGTACAGCCCGAGTTATCCAGAATGCAAAAGTAGCACTGTTCTTCTATTGCATTAATCTGATTTTGCAATTTTTCTCCCGAAAGATTTTCTTGGATTATTTAGGGGCTGAATTGCTTGGGCTAAATACGACTGCACAAAATCTTTTACAGTTTTTAAACCTTGCCGAATCCGGTATTGGTGCGGCAGTAGCTTTCGCACTTTATAAACCATTGAGTCAGAAAAATAGGCAGGAAATTATTGATATTGTTTCATTACAAGGATGGTTTTATCGTTGGGTTGGATTGTTTGTTATTGCGGGTTCGATTGTCTTAATGGCATTTTTCCCGTGGATTTTTGCTAAAGCCGATGTGCCTTTGATTTATGCATACGGAACGTTTATCGCCTTTTTGATTAGTGCGTTATTGGGTTATTTTGTTAATTACAAGATGATTGTTTTATCGGCAGATCAAAAAGAGTACAAGATTACTATTGAAACTCAAAGTATAAAAGTCATAAAAGTTTTTATTCAGATGTTGGCAATATGGAAACTTCCTCATGGTTACGTGTGGTGGATGATGTTGGAAGCATTATCGGCCTTAATTACGTCTGTTCGTTTAACTTACTGTATAAAGAGTGAGTATCCATGGTTGAAATCTGAAATTTCCCGAGGTAATAGTCTCAAAGTTAAGTATTCTTTTCTTTTAACTAAAACCAAGCAACTTTTTTTTCACAAAATTGGTAGTTATGTTCTTGGACAAACAACTCCCTTGGTGGTTTATGCTTTTTCAAGTCTTAGTGTAGTTGCTATTTATGGCAACTACGTTATGATAATGATGGGCTGTTTATTATTAACAGATGCCTTTTTTAGGGGTTCAAATGCTAGTGTTGGAGATCTGGTAGCAGAAGGTAATCAAGAGCTTATAAAAACAGTTTTTTGGGAAATTTATACTGCCCGTATTATGTTTGCGGGTTTTATGAGTTTTGGGCTTTATTCTCTTTCAGCAGATTTTATGCAATTTTGGGTAGGTTCAAGTTATGTATTACCAACTACTCCCTGTGCTCTCTTAATTGGTATCTATTTTATCCAGATGAGTAGAACCTGTGATATTTTCATAGGTGCATATGGGTTGTTTAGTGATATATGGGCACCGATAATTGAGTCGATGCTAAATCTTAGTTTGTCCATTGTTTTGGGGTATTTTTATGGACTTTCTGGAATTTTCTTGGGAGTATTGCTAAGTCAAATCATTGTTGTAAATAGCTGGAAAGCAATTTTCCTTTATAAAAAAGGATTTAAAGAAAATATATTTGAGTTTGTACTGTGTTATACAAAAAAAATAATACTCCTTGGTTTAGTGTTTTTTTTCGTTGAATTATTAATGGATAACGTTCTTTTGCTTAAAAATACAGGAAATAAAGTTGCAGAATTATTTAGTTCGATGGCTGGTCTAATTATTTTTTTAATAGTAGAGCTGGTTCTTTTCTTTTTGTTCGATTCTTCCTGTAGGTCAGCTGTTTTACGAATTTTGAAGTTTATTAAAAAAAATTAGTTATTGGAGAATCAGGTGTCTATGAAGATCACATTATGTAGTACAACTGATGACAAGTATATTAGAGCAACTTGCGTTACCATTCATAGTGTTTGTCAAAATAATAGGGACTGTCAAATTATTTACTATGTTGTGACGGACTGCTTATCAAATGAAGGATTCCTACTGTTGAAGGGTTTGCAAAAGAGGCACAGAAATCTATCCCTACAACTTATTACTTTAGATATTAAACATAATCATACATTTCAATCTTTCTTTGAAGAGGTCAAATTATCGCTGGCTAATAGCCACATATCAAGATCAGCGTATATTCGGCTTCTTTTGACTGAATTATTACCAATTGATATCGAGAGAGTGATATACCTCGATTCAGATGTTTTGTGTTTGGGATCATTAGCACAGTTACAGCATTATTTCAATGCTATGGATAATTTTCTAGTTGCAGCTGTATTGGATGAAGAAAATGAAAGAGAGAAAAAGCGTCTTCAGTTAGTTCAATATGTAAATTCAGGTATTCTTCTGATAAATCTAGAAGGATGGAGAAAAGAAGAAGTACTAAAAAAATTCTTGGAGTGTGTTCAAAGAACCGGAAAATATTTAAAATACCACGATCAAGATATTATTAATTTAGTGCTTAATGAGAGGATCTTCATTTTACCTAAGAGATGGAATTGGCAATTACCAGTCATCTACTGTAGTAAAAAATCTAGAGAAAGTGTATTTAAGAATGCTTGCATTCTCCATTTTGTTTCAGAAAAAAAACCATGGTATAGGTGTGGAAGAAGTTCGTGGAGTTATGTATGGCAATCGTATTATGAGAATTGTTTCGAAGAACATTTTGAGTATTTAGAAGCTGATTTTTTAATAACAGATGAATTAAAAAAATATACTAATATATTGTTTCCCAAAGGGTCAAAAATTCGGAAATTAGTTTCTTTTATAATTCATAGGGTTAGAAGGATTTAGCTCGACAAATTTTGTGGAACTAGAATTAGATTGAATATGAAGGAGTTTTGATGCCTATAAAAGTTGAGAAAACTTCGATTGCTGAAGTACTTATTGTAGAACCCCAAGTATTTGGTGATTCTCGTGGTTTTTTCATGGAGTCATGGAATAAAAAGGATTTCGCTCAAGTAGGAAATATCACTTTTATTCAGGACAATCAATCAAGAAGCAAAAAAGGAGTGGTGAGAGGACTTCATTTTCAACTTCCTCCCCATGCACAGGCAAAACTCGTTCGTTGTGTTGTTGGTAGCATTTTCGATGTCGCTGTTGATATTCGACGCTCCTCTCCAACGTTTGGCCAATGGGTTGGAGTTGAACTAAGTGCGGAAAATAAAAAACAACTTTGGATACCCGAGGGATTCGCCCATGGTTTTGTAGCTCTCACGGATTATGCGGAGGTCTTCTATAAAACTAATGAGTACTGGCATAAAGAGTCTGAAGGTTCTATTCGTTGGGATGACCCAACGCTCAATATCCAATGGCCATTAGATGTTAATCCTTGCCTTTCTGAAAAAGATGCAGCCGCACCTTTCTTTAAGGATGCTATTCTTTTCGATTAATTGGGGACACTAAGATGATTCTTGTTACCGGTGGAGCCGGATTTATTGGTTCTAACTTTGTATTAGATTGGCTCAAAGCAAGCAATGAACCTGTTGTTAATTTAGACGCCTTAACTTACGCTGGCAACCTCGAAAATCTTCAATCCTTAACAGATGATCCCCGCCATATCTTTGTAAAAGGCAATGTCTGTGATAAAGAATTGGTTTCGTCATTGCTTACGAAATATAAACCTCGTGCAATCGTTCACTTTGCAGCTGAAAGCCACGTGGATCGCTCAATCTTCGGTCCAGATCTTTTCTTTGAAACGAATGTAATGGGAACTCTAAACCTTTTGGAATGTGCCAAGGCCTATTACGATCAAGAACTTTCTGAAAGTGAGCACTCAGCTTTCAGATTTTTGCATGTTAGTACGGACGAAGTTTACGGAAGCCTTACATTTGACGAACCTGCTTTTACCGAAGAGACTCCCTATCGCCCCAATTCTCCTTACTCTGCCTCTAAAGCTTCCAGTGACCACGCTGTACGCGCCTGGTTTCATACCTACGGCTTTCCGGTTTTAACTACCAATTGTTCCAATAATTACGGACCATACCAATTCCCGGAAAAGTTAATTCCTTTGGTTATTTCAAATGCTTTAGCTCGTAAACCGCTGCCGATCTACGGAGATGGGCTCAATATTAGAGACTGGCTATACGTTGGTGACCATTGTTCCGCCATTCGTTGTGTACTTAAAAATGGAAAGATAGGCGAAACCTATAATGTAGGTGGCCATAACGAAAGAAACAACATCACGATCGTTAAGACCATTTGCGCTATTTTGGATGAAATGAGACCTCATCCAGATGGCTCTTACGCGAACTTGATCACATATGTGAAAGACCGCCCGGGGCATGACAGACGTTATGCAATTGACTCAACCAAACTTCAAACACAGTTGGGGTGGAAACCTAAAGAATGTTTTGAAACAGGTATTCGCAAAACGGTACAGTGGTACTTGGATCATCAAGATTGGGTCAAAAATGTCCAAAGTGGTGCATATCGCGAGTGGACAGTTAAACAATACGGTAACTGGTAGAGATACGATGGCAAAGTTTCTCATCTTAGGAAAAAACGGGCAAGTCGGTTGGGAATTGCAACGAGCGCTCGCTCTACACGGTGAGGTTCTCTGCCTCGGTCGCCACGATGAGGGAGGAGATCTGTCCAGCCCAGAGAAAGTAGCCACTGCTATTTTGAGCTTCTCTCCCGATGCCGTTTTCAATGCCGCTGCTTATACGGCTGTCGATAAAGCTGAAACGGACAACGAAGAAGCGTACTTAATTAATGCCCAAGCACTCCAACCTATGGCCTGTGCTTGTAAAAAAGTCGGTGCTCTGTTGATTCATTACAGTACTGATTACATATTTGATGGATCGGGACAGACCCCTCGAACAGAAGATGCATTGCCATGTCCGGTTAATGTTTACGGAGCCTCTAAACTGGCTGGAGAAAAGGTTATTCGGGATTCCGGTTGCTCTTCTCTAATTTTTCGGACAAGTTGGGTGTATGGGGTTCATGGGAAAAATTTCATAAAGACCATCTTAAGATTAGGTCAAACAAAAGAATCTCTCAATGTTGTTAAAGATCAGGTTGGGGCGCCAACTTCGGCTGAATTCATAGCTGACGTTTCCACAGCTTTGGCCATGCGAGTCTTAAATGGAGAAAAATCGCTATTGGGAACCTATCACTTAGTCCCCAATGGAGAAACGAATTGGTGCGATTTTGCCAAATGGATTGTTTCTAACGCTAAAGAATTGAATTATCCACTAACTCTGTCAGTGCAAAATATTAAGGGTATTCCTAGCGAAGAATACCCGACACCTGCTAAAAGACCGCTTAACTCTCGTTTAGATAACAATAAACTGAAGGGACTTTTCCCAAAACAAAGTATTCATTCATGGGATACTTATGCAAGACGAGTGTTGACAGAACTGGCAGGTATTTAAGGGAGTTACATGATGAGTCGTAAGGGTATTATTCTGGCCGGTGGATCGGGAACGAGACTTTACCCGGTTACGCTGACAGTCAGTAAACAGTTGTTGCCGATTTATGATAAACCGATGATTTATTATCCGCTGAGTACTTTAATGCAAGCCAAGATTCGAGATATCTTGGTGATCAGCACTCCAAGGGATATCGGTCGGTTTGAGGAATTGTTAAAAGACGGTTCTCAATGGGGTATCAATATTTCCTACTGTGTTCAGCCCAGTCCTGATGGGCTTGCCCAGGCTTTTATTTTAGGAAAAGACTTTATCGGTAATGATCCTTCCGCTCTTATCCTTGGAGACAATATCTTTCATGGAGCGTATTTGAATCAATTACTATCTCGAGCCAATCAACGACAAGATGGAGCAACGGTGTTTGCCTATCAAGTCAATGATCCTGAGCGTTATGGGGTTGTTGAATTTGATAAGAACTTCAAAGCAATATCCATTGAAGAAAAACCACAAAAACCCAAATCTCAATACGCTGTAACTGGCCTTTATTTTTATGACAACATGGTCTGCGATATCGCGAAGGAAGTGAAACCAAGTGCGCGAGGAGAACTGGAAATTACAACTGTTAATGAAACTTACTTAAAACAAGGAAAATTAACGGTTGAGATTATGCACAGAGGTTTTACCTGGCTCGATACTGGAACACACGATAGTTTGATAGATGCAGGAGGCTACATTGCAACGATTCAAAATCGTCAAGGTATCCTAATCGGAAGTCCAGAGGCAATCGCATATGAAAATCAATGGATTTCCTCAGATGAATTAGATTGTTTAGCAAATAAATTAACTAAAACAAGGTATGGGCAATATTTAAAGTCCCTTCTATTTTAAAAAGTTGTTTTAACCGGAGAAATTAAATAATGAGTTTAGCTGCATTTAATCGGTGTGCGATTGTCGTAATTTGGGATAGGGGGGGGGATTTGCAACCCTACATGCAGTATTATCTCAAAGCTCTGTCTTCTAATTGTTCAAAACTTGTGGTTGTATTTAACGGGCTTTGCAAAAACAGTGCTAAGGAACAGGTATTAAAACTCAATGCAGAATGCTTAATTCGACCGAATGAGGGATATGATTTTTTCGCTTATAAATTTGGTTTGGAATTTATTGGATTTGAACAATTAAAAGAGTTTGATCAGTTAATTTTATGTAATTCATCATGCTATGGTCCTCTAGTTCCATTTAACGATATTTTTTTTGAAATGAATAAATTTAACTGTGATTTTTGGGGAATCACTCAATGGGTTGGACCTTCGTGGCCGACGCACATCCAGAGTTATTTTTATGCATTTAATAAAAGATTAATTAAATCAGAAGTATTTCATTCATATTGGAACAATTTAATAAAAGTTAATAATCGATTAGAGGCTATTGTGTGTCTGGAATCTAGATTGACTAGTTATTTTCAAACTAGAGGATTTGCATGGAGATGTTATATTCCAAAAGAACTCTATCATCCACAGTTCCCAGATTGTACGATGAACCGGGAGATTGTTTTTAATATACTTGAAAAAGGTTTACCTTTCTTAAAGAAAAAGTTGGTTTCTTCTATGGATACCCATGAAAGAGTCAAATTAAATAAATACTTACAAAAAATTGGTTATCCAGTATATCTCATTAATGAAGACAATGCTCACACTTCCTTTAGTCAAAATTTATTAAAGAGGGAGAGAGTAAAAGCCATACTCAGAAGGAAAGATACATATATAATCTTTCACCGTATAGCACAAGATATTATTTATTTGTATGTAAGAATCAGAAATATTTTGTTTACAATCAAACCTTTTTGAAAATAACTCCAAGACATAGTAGAACATTCTCAAGAACACTTTGCCTTTTAACGTTGGATTTGAGAAAAAAGGCTAATCTTAGGTACCAGTTATTGTTAGTACATGCTTGGTAGTAGTAATTTAATGTAACTTGGGCCGATTTTTCTAAATTTCTCTCATTGCTTAGTAAGTTAGCTAGATTTGACCTATTAGATAGTGCAAATTTCCCCGTTAAAAACATTTTAACTCTATGAATTTTCGCAACAATCTTCCTGTTACCCCCAATTAAGTTTTTACCATGTTGCCGATATAAAACAGTAGGTATAGGATCATAAAAAATGACCCCTCCACAACCAGAAATTAATTGATAGAGCCACCAGTCATGAGAAGGAACTTTAGTGGTTACCTTTGTTTTCAATATAAGTTCGAAAGAGAGACGATTAAAAACCATAGTGTTGCCCCCGGCTAGGCACTGCACCAATGAATTAGTAAAACTGGGTGTAAGTGTAAAGCATCGAGAGTATTGTGAAGGAGTAAAGCTATTACCAAATTGATCAATATACTCAGTTCTGCTACAGTACAGACCTGGGGTGTTTGTCGGTACGCTTTCCAATTTTTTTATAGCATTTTCGAGTTTATGACTTTGCCATATATCGTCTTGGTCTGAAAATGCAAAAAAGTTCGCCTTCCCATTGTATCTCTTTAACATATTTAAAAAATTATCAGCAAAACCATTTTGTGGACCTTTCAGAATTTTAATGGAGTGTGTCGGATGCTCATCTTTAAATTTTTGGATAATAGATAACGTATCGTCAGTAGAGCCATCATCAGAGACAACAAGCTCCCAATTTTTTATGGTCTGGTTTTCAAAAGATTTAAGTTGCTGAGATACATATTTGGCACCATTGAATGTTGCCATAAAAATGCATATGGTTGTGTTTTCTTCCTGTGACATATTTATATGCCTTACTGATTATTTTGAAATAGTTTCATGAAGATAAGCCATCTTTGAATAGAGTAATCTCTATCGTAATTTTGTAACTCATGATACTCAAATCGCCCTTTTCGGCGTCTGGTTTGAATATTTTGGGAATCCATGGCATCACCTTTAATATTGTCTTTGTATAAGTAGTGCTCATAATCTTTACTCCAATAATGGTTGATATAAGCTAAATTCCCATTTGGAAATATTGAGCTAAAGACAGATATCATAAAGGGAGTAAAAATTTTACTTGTTGATACAGGGAAAATCGGGAAGTAAAACAACGTTGAAATACAACAATGAATATCTATTTTAAAATTGGTGAAATCGTTATTAATGAAAGACTTTCCGACATTAGATAAGTAAGGCCAGCATGATGTGAAAGATTCGATAACAAATTCCCTATTTTTGTATAAACGACCCGAAGTGCCAAACATCTTCCAATTTAAGAGAACAGATGGGTAATTTTTATAGTTATTCAAAAAAGTAGATACGTTGTCATAGGACTGGAGGTTAACAAACTCATCGGCATCTATAAAACCCAACCAGTGTGTTTCATTTTTTGTTCTTTCATAACAATCCTCGTAAGCTTCTCTCTGAGCAAAATCTTTCGGCCATTGACGAAGCGTGACGAAACCTGCATTTATAAAAGGTGTAACTATTTCAAGATAACGGTCATCAGAGTTGTTATTGTATAGGTAAATGTGGTCAACTCCTATAAGTTGATGGTATACCAACCATTCATACAAATAGTGAGCTTCATTTTTAAATATCATGCATAAGGATACTTCGTGCTTATATTTTTTTTTAGCACTGATTAGCATTAAATTTTTAATACGCTTAAAAAATAAAATTAAGTATGGCACTGTAGATAAGACATAAAGATAAGCAAATACTTGTCGAATAACTTTCTTTTTATCCTTCTGCTCACGAAACGGCTTATATACTCTGACTTTCATAACCAACCCATTAAAATTTTCAGCTTTAATAACAGATTCGATTCTAGATTTGTAAATTTTATTTTACGGTCAAAAATCAAAGATAATCTGCATAAGAAATCATTCTTATAGTTAAGCAGTTTACAGATAATTAATAGATCGTTGATAGTTAGCTCAGATTTGTATGCCTCACAAAAGGCTTCAACATATTGTTGACAAGTGCCTTTTGATATTGGTTTTTTCAAAAATGAAATATACCGCTGGAATCGAGTTTTTTTCCCTACTTGATTATTCCCATGTTGCCTATATAAGATGTAAGATGACGGATCGTAAATTACTTGCCCAAGAAATGTACAAATTTGAAACATCAAATAATCATGAAAGGGTACACACTTAGGGTAGTGTGTAATGTATGTTTCTGCAGCCTTTCGATTAAAAACTTCAGTACACCCTGGAGCAAAATTCTGAACCAATGCTCCATGTTTGGATACACGAACTTCATCCTGTTTCCAAAAAAGACAAATTTTATTAAGGTTTGCGTCAACAACAGTCAAATTCGAGAAGTATAAAGTAGGAAGATTGTCAGAATATTCGCTCAGATAACTAATGGCTGTAGATAACTTATTTTCCAGCCAGACATCATCTTGATCACAAAAAGAGAAATATTGTACGTGAGGAAATTTTTTAAGGGCTATTGTAAGTAGCTCAGTAAAACTAGAAACAAATCCTATATTTTTTCCCTTTATTAGCAAAATCCATTCGGGGTACCGTTGTTGCCATTTTTCAATAATTGATATTGTTGAGTCGGAAGATCCATCATCCCGAATGATTAAGAAAGAACAAACGTTTTTTTGAAGTCTCAAACTATGGAGCTGCTCATCTAAATATTTTTCTCCATTATATGTAGACAAAAGAATACAAACGGTTTTCATCTTTTCTCTTCTAAAGACTGATGTAGTGATAGCACTAGAAATATATAGCTTAGGGCGTAATTCTAATTAAAAATTTTTAGAACTGTTCGTCTGTAATTCGATATTTGTGTGGCGTATTAAAGGAGGCATAACACAATGGTTACTACAGAAGAAAGCTATATAACTCGTACGGTATGCTTTAAAAATTTATTTGGCTTCCGTTGAGTCCTATGCGTTTAAAGAAGCAATACACTGACAACAGTATTTATTAATAACTTTCAGAAAAAATTTTCTTTAAGTTAAAAGTATCATTAACTTTGATGTACCCACTTTCTAATAATGATTCCTCACTTAAATTAAGTGCTTTTTTATGCTCTTTTCTATAACTTTCAACAAATTTTTCGCCGGCTGGAGAAACATTAGTTATCGAAGCATTGAGTTTCTTTTCAAAGTCCAATCTCATCCCTGTCATGTGGTGCATACAAACTGAGTTCAGATAAAAAAATTTATCAGGGAAAAATAGTCTAAATGGGAAAGCATTAAACTGAAAAGAGCGAAGTGGATCTATTAGACAAGGCATGTGATGATTTCTTTTGATTTTTGAATAAAATCGGAGCTTGAAAATAAAAGGGACTGCATATTTTGCAACATCTCGGCTCCGATAAACTGGGGATAACTTGTAGTCATAAAGAGCACAACAGCTATGAGTAATGTTATTTTCGAGTACAAATTTCTTAGCTTCAGCAAATTGTTCTGTAATGTAAAACTCATCAACATCCATAATCATGCAGTGAGTACAATTGGCCGCTCTTAAGTCTTGTACCCCGATCATTTTTTTTTGTATAACTTGATTAGTTAATAGTTTTTGGTGGAGTCGATTAGCCGAATGCGTACCCCAACCAGAGAAGGGAAATTCAATTACAGAGTCAATAATCCTTCGCTTTAATAAACTTGATAAGAGATTTGTAAGGTTTGTAGATGCGCTGTCACCAAACCAAGATTTTTTTTGAAAAACAACGTTTATGTAATCAACGTGTTCTCTAATTTGCATTATTGAGGGTTCTAAAAATTCCTCACCACTGAATATTGAGTAAGTTACTCCTAGTTTTGCAGGTTTGAACATTTTTTTAATCCTATTTTTATATACTTCACAAGCCTAATTAAGGAAGTCTTAATTAAAAATCTTTTAATTAAAGCGATGCGTTCTTGACTAATTGACAAGGAGGTGACAATTTTTATGAAAGAGTGAGAGTGTTGCCTTTCAAGGTAATATAAACCGTAAGAAAAATCTGGTGGGTTAAAATCAGGGCAACTTTCAATTAAGTTTAGAATCTTGTCGCATTGTCTGGATAGTGAAAATAAGTCTTCGGCTTTTTCTTTAAGAATTTTAGTATCAATTAAAGCTTGCTGATAACCACAGATTATTTCTTCCGCTAATTCGGGGGGGGGCAGTGTCGCCGCGAAGCCCTGCCTGAAAAATTTGTCATTAGTTCTAAATCAAAGTTACGTGCCGAGACATAGCCACATCCTCCAAAATAATCATACTCAAAGACAGGAATGCCCATGCATAAGGCGTAATTTACGGTCTTCCCTATTGAGACAATTACATCGAATTGAGAAAGGGTCTGAGGAGTAACTAATGAGCAATTTTTCTCATCTGAACCCAAATACACTACTTTCGTGGATTCTGGTAAATAGTTTCTAATCCTTCTGAGTTCTTCTGGTACGTGGTTAGAGATAACACCAATATTTCGGGGTTTGTTTGAATTCAATTTTGTTTCGCAAAAGATGAAATCATCTGGTACACAATTTTCGAAAACCCTAATCTGCTTGTGAGGGACTTCTATTTTACTCAGCGTTTTTTGTAATACTTCTTGGCTTACAACTGTTATCAGTGAGGCCCTTTCCCAAAACAAGGGTAAACTCTCTAGAGGTTCGAATGGAGATAGCGCTCCTAATACCAACTTACGACATTCAATCAATTCAAAAGATAATAAATAAGTGATAATAGGAAAGTGGTAGGCAAAAACAATATCGTAGCTTTTCTTTTGGCTGATTTCATTTGTTTTGTAGACTCTAATACCGGACGTTACGAAAAGCTTCTGTATAGCATTTGTATAATTTATACAAGTAACACAAACATCATGCCCCAAACAGACCAAGTGTCTTGCCCACTCGTAAACATGAATGACAGATCCGTGATACCCGTTCAAGAATGCTACTGTAAATAAAATGTTTTTTCTTTCCATACTGGACGTTTTGAACTTCGATTGTATTACTTTTAAATTGTTGTTTGAATTTTACATTAGTGGTGCTGTAATAGCGTACCAACGCATTATGTGTGACTGGAAGCTGTTATTTTATCGTAGAGAGTTATGCTTATAATTGGTGGATTGTCTGGAGTTATAAAGGGGTAGTGATGCAAACACAGAAAAAAACATGGCGAAATCCAGTCATCCTAATAGTTTTTTTCATATACATAACATTTGTATACGTAGCATCTGATAATTTCTTTGTTATAGATCGATTTATTTCTATTGGAGGAGCCTACCCTACCGCCTTTGGTTACTGTAGTAAATTTTTATTTGTATTCGAATATTTTTTAGCCGTCGGTGTCTTGGTTTGTGCTACCAAATTACCAAACAAGTTATTAGGAAACAGTCTAATCTCGATCGTTTGCTTTTTTATCTTTTTAGATCTTGCTGCATTTAGTGTTTATGGAAGACCTGCGGATATTTTTAATATTGCAATGCTAAATGCAGCAGTGGCGAATACTAAAGATGCCCTGTTCGAATACGGTAAACCTATACTGAAAGCATTATTTTTTACTGCATTAATTTATATTCCATTAATGCTGTTTTCGTTCTATTTCAATGAAAAAGGGGAAAGGTCTTTACGCAAAGTATTTTTGTTCATGCTTATGGGACTACTAACTATTTATATTTCAACACTTATCATAAAGGGGGCCCCAGCACTAGTAGGTTTCCCAAAGGGTTTTTCATATATTTTTGCCAGTTTAAGCATTAAACTAAATAGCCTAATTTCTCCTCTAAATCATAAACAAATAGAAGAGTTAACGAGCCCAGTAACCAATGCTAAATTTAATAACATAATTGTTGTTATTGATGAATCTGTTGAATACAGCAAGTATCAGGAAGTAAAAAAGCAATGGCAGAAAGAAAATAATAGATTGTTGGGGGGGGGGAACTTTGTTGACTTTGGCTTGACTCTTAGTGGCGCAAACTGTTCAGCTCCATCGAACTACGTTATACGTAAAGCTACATACGAGAGAGATGGAGAGACTCTTTTAATATCTCAAGTTCCCTCACTTTTCGAGATAGCAAAACAAAAAGGCTATTCGGTGACTTATATAGATAATCAACATGTTTTGGAAGATCCAACGATTAGAAACTATATTGACGATAAAGAAGCATCACTAGTTGCTCAAGTTTACAGTCCGAGGCAACCCGAATATGTTAGAGATTTAGCAAGCATTGAGATTATTGGAAAGATCTTAAAAAACACTAGAAAGAACTTTATTTTTGTAAATAAAGTCGGTGCCCATTTTCCTTATGAAAATACCATAGATCCACAATACAGAACAAATAACCGATTAAAAAATTACTCTATATCGCTACAGCGAAATTCTATTCAGTTTCTAGACAAACTTTCAAAGAGTTTAAGCGTTGACACAGTTTTGTTTTACACATCGGATCACGGTCAAAACCTTTCTTCAAAAACGACGCACTGCAATACGGGAAATGATATTTCTCCAAAAGAATATTTTGTACCATTTGTCATAGCAACGGGTAATTTAGAACTCCTTAATAGCCTGAAAGGTAGTCAAGATTTGTTTTCAAAAAAAGGGAAGCATTTAACACATTTGCATTTTTCAGAGTCAATTCGTAACTTATTGGGGGTAGAAATAAAAAACAAGCCTTCCGTATTTAAGGCAAATCTAATTTTAGAACAGCGGAGTAACTCATATTGTGGGCTATACGGTCAACCCATGAGTTTTTTTGGAAGAAATCCCTCTTGTTACCCTATAAAAATTCATTAATTATTTAGCCTTAATTTGAGAAATGTCAAACTCACTTTCTAACTTAATTCGGGGGTGCGGACATTTTCTTGGACTTTTTTACGATACACGAATTCCAAAAATCGTGTGTATCAATTCCAGAAAAACTTAGTGGCGTTGTGAGTTCATATCAGACTAAGACTAGCGAGTTCTCTCAGGAAGGGTTTCTTAAACGAGGGGCGCTTTCCTGGAAAAGAGCAGACTTATCCACACCCTACGGACGCTCAGCCTACTTACTGGGCCGTAGTCCGTAGGGTGTGGGTAAGTCGTGAGCAAACTACATCAGGCCGGATAGTCGATGTGGATCCCGTTTCGTTTTCTGAATTCCACTGGGCTTAAGCCGCCCAGTGAAACTTTGATTCGCTTTTGCGCGTACCAGTTCAAGTATTCGTCGAGGATTTGCTCGAATTTAGCCAAAGAAACAGCGTGCCAGTCACGATTGTAGAACATCTCGTTCTTTATCCTCCCGAAGAATCCTTCACACGCGGAATTGTCCGGCGAACATCCTTTCTTGGACATGGATCTGATCAAGGCTGCCCTTTTTGTGATCTCAATCCATTCCGGCCAACGATAGTGACCAGCTCGATCGGAGTGAATAATTGGATTAACTTCGCTGCTGAGCTTGGCTACAGCTTTTTTGAGCATTGTATTGGCAAGCTCTGCCGTTGGACTGGTGCCAATAGTCCAGCTCACGGGCATGCCGTCATAACAATCAATGATAGGTGATAGGTAAATCTTGCCTGCTGGAATCGCAAATTCAGTTATGTCTGTCAGCCACTTTTGATTAGGCTCCGTTGCTCGGAAATTGCGCTTGAGTAAATTGGGGACTTCAGGAGAAACTTCACCGCAGTATGAACAGAATTTGCGTTTCCTGGGGTAATACACATGCAATCCTTCCTGTTGCATGAGTTTCCGCACAGCCTTCTCGGAGATTCTGGTGCCGACTCGGCGGAGGCTGTACCAGATCCGTCGGTAGCCGTAGCACCGATAGCTTTGGTTGAAGGTTTCGATTATTTGTTCTTTAACTTGCGCATATTTATCCGCTCTTGCCTGGGCGTTTCGCTGGTAGAAATAAGAACTCTTCGAAAGTTCTAAAAATTCCAGGAGATCCTTGAGCTTAAAAGATTTTCTCAGGACGTCAATCACCATCGTTTTTTCGCGATTGCTCAAGGTTTGTGGATTGCCGTCCTGGTCTTTTTTAAGATTTTTGCAACCTCTACAAGCACGTCCTTTTGCAGTTGAAGTCTTCGAATTTGTTTTTGCAGTTGCTCGGACTCTAGAACAAGGGCTGTAACTTGTTTTTCGAGAAATTCAACCCTATTACAAGCATGCCTAGCCTTTTGATCCACCGTTGCATCCCTCGAGGGGGCCTCAGGTGCGGGCTTATCTCGTTTTGGAGGTGTCATAATCGGCCCCGGTACATCAATGCATGGATTAGGTATCTCCTTGTTCCAAGCATACAGAGTTTGGCGTGAAACAGCGTATTCACGGGCCACACTGATAACGGAGCGTTTGGGTTGCCGCATGGCGTAAACGGCTTTTATTTTCGTTTCCCAAGAAAAGTTCTTTGGGTGGAACTTGATAGGGCTGTTATTGAGTTTTCTCGCTATCGGATAAAACTTTTTGACCCAATTCTGAATAGTTCGTCAAGAAACGTTGTAGCCCAATTGATTGATCGCTGCTTGCAGGCTACATCCGCTTTGAATGTAAGCTTTAGCGGCCTTTTTCCGTAGCTCGTTATTTCCTCGCAAGCAAGACTTAGCACGGACCTGACCTGTCTCGCGTCTTTCCCGAAGCCACTCTCGTAGTTTGGAGCGTGAGGGGTAGCCAAGAAGCCGAACGGTACCTCGTAGTGAATTCAAACGATCATATATTTTTAGGACGTCGTTGATTTCTTTCTGTGTGTACATAACTTGAACCTCATTCCGTGAGTTTTGGGTCCAAGTTTTCGTCCGCACCCCCGATTGTTAAGCGCTATCAAACAGCCATGGTGTTATTAATGGCCGGTTTGTCAATGATTATCTTTGCTGTTGTTTGCGGGGTGACAGGTTTTTTGCCCAAAGGGATGAAATCGTCCGGCTTGATTTGGTTTGATGTTATTGATTTGTTGAGAAGTATCGCCGTTAAACAAGTCTCAGGCATCGGTTTATTAATCATGGTAGCCGGAGGCTTTGCCTCTTATATGGATCGAATAGGGGCCGCCCGAGCGCTGGTTAACGTATGCATCACATCTTTAAAGTCCTTGTCCTCGCCTTACTTAATTATGGTGTTTGGCTACCTTATTGGACAAATGCTTTGCATGGTTATCCCAAGTGCGGCAGGTCTTGCAATGTTGCTTTTGGTTGCTCTATATCCGATTCTTGTGGGTGTTGGGGTGTCACCTGTAGCCAGTGCCGCTGTAATCGTGACTTGTTCCGGTATGGCCATGGGACCAGGATCCGGCACTTCAAACTTAGCGGCTCGTGTGGCGGGGATGGATCCCATTATCTATTTTGTTCAGTGCCAGTTGCCCGTGGTGATTCCCTCTTTAGTGGTCATAGCCATCTGTCATTATTTTGTACAGCGCTATTACGACCGTCGCAATGATGATGTCTATACGGAAGAAAATATCAAAAATACTGTTGAACAAAGATCGGTTCCTGTGTGGTACGCATTATTGCCGCCCTTGCCGATTGCTTTAATGATCATTTTTAGTCCATTAACTTTCAGCAGCATTCGTCTTAATACCATCAGCGCTTTGTTATTGGTGTGGATAGCAGTAGTTGTTTTAGAGATGATTCGTCGGCGGGAAGTTAAGGAAGTTCTCAAGGATGGCTCTTGTGTATTTAAATCCATGGGCAGTATGTTTACGTCTATTGTTGCCCTCATTATTTGTGCGGAATTTTTTGCCAATGGCCTAAAAATCACAGGATTGATTGATGCTTTGATTGTTCACGCTCAAAATTTAGGGCTGGGATTAAACGGCATGACAGTTGTCTTAACAGGTGTTGTGGGGATTGTTAGTGTGTTGACCGGTTCCGGAGTGGGGGCTTTTTCAAGCTTTGCCGCATTGGCACCGGATGTCGCTTCAGGTTTAGGCGGCAGCGCAGCCTCTTTTGTTAATCCCATGCAATTGTCTTGTGGAATCATGCGATCGATTTCGCCCGTGGCCGGAGCAATGATTGCCATGGCGGGCGCAGTTGGCGTTACACCGGTTGCGTTGATTCGGCGAACTTTTATTCCGATGATGGCGGGTTTTGTCGCTGTTTTATTGTTTAACTTCCTTTTCATTGGTTAAACAGCAGAAAGAGTGGGTGACGGTGAATTCTGAAGTTTGTTATGAATTCACCGTCATATTTGTGCTTTTTGCGTTTTTAATCACACAAAAACATATAAAAGTGTGAAAAATCTCACATAAATATGAATAATTATGTGATTTGAGCCGAAATGAGCTATGCCCAAAGAGCTGAAAATGGCACTGCGTAAAGTCGAGAGCCAAAACTCAAAATGTCTTGCCCTGCATAAAGAACAATTCCTCTAAAGTCATCAACCTGTTTGGAAAACCACTTAAGATGTTTAAAGTCGTCCGTGTTGATGGATTCGGCGGCTTTGATTTCAATTCCTAATTTTCGGTTTTTCTCATCGGTAATCAAAAAGTCGATTTCCTGATTATTCTTATTTCGGAAGTGATGCATTTTCCACAATGGATGAAGTTCAACTTCAGGGATCAATTGGGTATAGGCCCATGTTTCAACCAGTTTTCCCCCTTCACTGGCCATTTTTTCTTGACTGCTTAATAAGTCATCCGTTGTGTGGATGTTGAGCAAATGAGCCATCAGCGCGCTGTCGGTTAGGAAAATTTCAGGCGTTTTACTGCCAATTTTGTAGTCTTTAGATTCCCAAGCCGGCAGTTCATCAATGAGATACATAGCTTCAAGTGCATTCAGATACGAGGAAACCGTTAATGCATTTCCGGATATTTTTCTGCAGATTTCTTGAATGTTTAGAGGCTTGCTCGAATAGACGGCAAAGATTTGTAAGAGGCTGGCTAAATCTTTGTAGCGTCTCAGATCCCATTGACGGGTTAAGTCATAGAGTAGCTGTGATTGAATATAACTTTGGAAATATAAAGCGCGTTGTTCACAATCGAGCAGAATCGTTTGTGGGTATCCTCCACGGATTGCGAGATCGTAGACGCGTTCTCGGCTGCATGGTTCAATATCTTGGTTTATGGGAAATTCTTCATTAAAGGCCTTTTCTAAGAAATGGGGCTTTTTACCCAATATTTCCCCTTGAGTCATAGTGCGAAGGCGCAAAACGAAAATCCTTCCGGTTAAAGAGTCAGCTTGATCACCGGAAGGTAATTTTCTGTAATCGGCCGAACCTGTCAAAATAAATTGTCCCGGTTGATTATTGCCATCGACTCGGCGTTTGACCTCGGCTATTAAAGTCGGAGCTTTCTGAATTTCGTCAATGATTAAACAATTTTCTTGTGCTTGCCGAAGGAAAAAGTGAGGATCGGCTTTAGCTGCAGAAAGCGTTGCTTCGTCATCCAATGTTGTGTACCTAGCTTCAATAGGGCAGAGGTCTCGAACGAGAGTTGTTTTACCACTTTGCCTTGCGCCAATAACAAGCGCGGCACGTTGAAAAGACAAACCTTTGAGCAATAACGTGGAAGACCAGCGGGGAATAGATTGCATATTGATTTAAAATTAGAAAATATTCATACTGGAATTGAGAAAAATTATATATTAATAATTAGAAAATATTTATATTAATAATAGGAAAATTTTGATATTTTTAGGATTGATGACGTTTAGTCACAAGTCAATAGTTAAGTGACGGCCTCCTGTCAGGTATTTGATAGGAGGCCGTTGCAAAAAGATTATTTATCAATACTAAATTGTTGAATGGTTCATCACCATTTTGGCGATGTAGCCTGATCGTGTATCGCCGGAACTTTTCGCCAAAAAGTCAAGTCGTCTCAAGACTCTAGTCGATAAAGTGATATTTACCCGTTGAGCCTTATCAGATAAGAGTTCTTCAGGGACATCAACAATACCAAAAATCCAACCTTTAAATTCCGCCTGTTTTGCTATGTCTTCAATTTTTGATGGTAACGGGATAGGATGGCCTTCGTCGAGTTCCATTTCAACCCAACCTGCAATGGCTTCTTTTGCATTTTCATATGCCAGTTCTATAGTATCGCCTGCAGAAAAACATCCGGGTAAATCAGGCACAACAACTCCGTAGGCGTGAGACTTGTCACCAGGTTCAATAGCAATCGGGTATTTCATCAATGACCTCCAATGTTGGGCGGAGGTTAACACCTCCAGCCCAACTCAACATTACTTGAATTTAATACCTGTTTGTCTTTCAATGGCTTTCACAGTTCCAATCGGAAGGTCTTTTTTAGGATGAGGGACACAAGTCGGTCTCTGAAATCCTTCCTTACGATAGTACCAATGATCACCCTTTGCTCTGACAAATTTTCAGCCATTAGCCTCAAGCTTGTTGATAATTGTGGAACTATTCATTATTCGCTCCGTTTATTATCAACAAGTTCGATTATACACATTAATACACATTTTCAAAATAGAAGTAATGGGAACTAGTTTGTGAGTTGACGATTATCGATACAAAAATGCTTTACCTATACTCGTTAGGAAACTGGTTGTTAAACGCTTTGGGCGTAAAATCCTCTATGTTGTAGGCTCTTTCTAAGTGCCTTAATACCTATTTCCTGAAACGCTAAAAACTGGCACAGTTCGTACTTTATGAGCGCCACTAGAAAAATCAACATGCTTGAAGGCAGTTTATGGGACAAGCTGATTGTCTTTGCCTTGCCTTTGGCTTTTACCGGTTTGCTGCAGCAACTCTATAACGCTGCTGACGTGGCCGTTTTGGGGCGTTTTGTCTCCGATCTCGCGGTGGCGGCGGTTGGCAATAACGTGCCGGTTTTTGGCCTCATCATCAGCTTTTGCATGGGGTTGTCCATCGGCGTTAACGTGGTTGTCGCTCGCGCTTTAGGGATGAAAAATGACCGCAAGGCCAGTGACGCGGTAAGAACATCTTTCATTACAGCGATTGTTTTTGGCATTTTTGCGTTACTGATTGGCCAAGCCTTTGCGAACTCTGCCATGGACTGGCTTGATGTGCCCGAGGAAGTGCGGGACTATGCGCTCATTTATTTGCGTGTCTATTTATTAGGCATGCCATTTATCGCCGTCTATAACTTTTTGGCAGCGGTCTTTCGTAGTCAAGGGGATACTCAGACACCACTTTGGGCATTACTCATTGCAAGCCTTTTTAATATCGGCGGAAACTTATTCGCTGTTCTTGTCCTCGATTGGGGCGTCGCGGGGGTGGCTCTGGCAACGGCATTAGCCAATTTGCTGTCTGCCGTGATTTTGTTTGTGAAGCTCACCCATTTGGATGGTCCGCTGAAGCTCAATGTGTCACAGTTATTGAACGTTGACGTTGCTTCGCTTAAAAGCATTGTTCGGATTGGACTGCCCGCCGGTGTTCAGGGGGCCGTGTACGCTCTTTCTAATTTAGTCATTCAATCGGCAATAAACAGTTTGGGACCTGAGGCTATGGCTGGCTCTGTGGCAGCTTTTACGATAGAAAATAGCGTTTATTGCTTTATCAATGCCTTTGCCCTGTCGGCGACAACCTTTGTGAGCCAAAACTATGGCGCAAGAAATTTAGAGCGCTGTTCACGCGTCATGTGGGTGACCATGGGACTAAACATGTGCGCGACTGTTTTGTTGACGGCAGGGGTTTTACTCTTTTGTCGGGATTTGCTGGGGATATTCTCGAGTAATGAAGAAGTTCTTGCTCTCGGCATGATTCGTATCTTATGGGTGCTGGTGCCGCAACCGTTGAGTGTTGTGATGGATACACTTTCAGGTAGCATGCGCGGTTACGGTTATTCAATGCCGCCCGCCATGGTTACACTGGTCGTGGTTTGTTCTGTTCGCTTGATTTGGGTGTACACCGTTTTTCCATTGACTCCGACCTATGAAACCCTCATGATGGTTTATCCGTTAAGTTGGGTGATCACCATGGCGGGCCTCATTATTCTTTACGTCCGTCTGCTGCGCAGAATCCGCAATCGCAAGCAGATGGTGGAGGAAGCGATTTAGGTGACTGTTAACCGATTGAGTTTTTTTGAAAATACTACAGATGAATTAATTTTTTGACGGTTGGAGGTTTCTATTTTGCTAAATACTCGGCAGTCTCTAAATTTAATGCAGCAATCGCATTCCTAGCCAAAAAGGTTGCACATGAAAATCGCGGTTATTGGTATTGGATACGTTGGCTTAAGTAACGCAATCGTTTTAGCGCAACACAATGAAGTGGTGCTGGTTGATGTTATTGAAGAAAAAGTTAACAAGCTTAATTTAAAAAAGAGCCCCATTGTTGAACCACTGATTGAGGACTATCTTGAGCACCACGCGCTCAACCTTTCTGCGACTTTAAGTCTTGAGTCAGCTTGTTCAAACGCGGACTTTGTTTTAGTGGCAACGCCCACGGACTACAACGATCAAACGAACAGTTTTGATACATCCTCAGTTAAGGAGGTTGTTAAAAAAGTCTCTGCCATTGCCCCTCAAACGACCATTATTATCAAATCAACTGTTCCCTTGGGTTTTACAGAAAAATTAATTGCCCAAGGCTATAAAAACATTATTTTTGTACCGGAATTTCTAAGAGAGGGCCGAGCGCTGTATGACAATTTATATCCCTCAAGGCTAGTGATTGGGGACGTGTCTGAAAGAGGTAAGACATTTGCTCGATTAATGCTGCAAGGAGCTATTAAAAAGGATGTTCCGGTTTTGTATACCCAACCGACAGAAGCCGAAGCGATTAAATTATTTGCCAATACCTACTTGGCAATGCGGGTTGCATTTTTTAATGAATTGGATAGTTACGCTTGGGAAAATGGGTTGGATAGTCGAAAAATCGTAGAGGGAGTCGGACTAGATCCCCGCATTGGCAGCCACTACTGTAATCCGTCGTTTGGTTATGGAGGCTATTGTTTACCGAAAGACACCAAGCAACTGCTCGCTAATTATGAGAATATCCCGCAAGAGTTGATTTCCGCCATTGTTCGGTCCAATAAGACCCGAAAGCATTTCGTTGTCTCGGAGATTTTGAAGCTCTCCCCGAAAACTGCCGGAGTGTTTAAATTGGCCATGAAGCGAGGCTCGGACAATTGTCGCTCGTCTGCGATTTTTGACATTATTGATGAACTTCAATCGGCCGGTATAAAAGTTATCGTGTACGATCCTAACTATTATGAAAATACTGCCTTAGATTTTTTAGACTTTGAAAATAGCCTTGAGAAATTTAAAGCGGAAAGTGATCTTATTGTTGCCAATCGTTTTGCCCCTGAATTAAAGGATGTAATATCCAAGGTGCTGACTCGAGATCTTTGCGTCAACGATTAATTTTTAAATGTTTGGTAGTTAAACTATCATGGTTAATGATCATTCTCAGTCCGTCATTTTATCGGTTGTCTCACCGGTCTATAACGGGGCAAAGTATTTAGGGCCGTTTCTACAATCGGTCTTACAGCAATCATTTCCGCATTTTGAATTGATCATGGTCGATGATGGATCAACTGATTCATCTGTTGGAATTATTAAGAGCTATCAAAAGAAAGATTCACGGATACATTTGATTGGACAAAGTCACAAGGGGGCGGGGAGCGCTCGAAATTTTGGTTTATCGCAGGCAAAAGGGCAGTACATAATTTTTTTAGATTGTGATGATTGGTTCAGTGATGACTTTTTCAAAACGATGATTGATCGTATTGAAGTGGATCAATCTGACATCGCTGTTTGTGAATTTTTTATCTATAACCAACAAACCGGAGAAACAGAGCAGTTTGTGATTCCTGAAACAGGGAATCAGAAAATTGAAAGGACAAATCTCGTTTTTGATATCTTCGCGCCCAATCCTTGGACTAAACTCTATAGGGTTTCTTTTTTAAAGCAAAATCAACTCTTATTTCAAGAGATCCCGTCATGCAATGATTGGAGTTTCGCCTATACGTCACTGGCTTGCGCGGAAAAAATATCGGTTATTCGGGAGCCTTTGGTTTACTATCGAACCAAAACTACCACCTCTATTTCGTCTTATCGGTACAAACGAACAAAGGATATTGTTTGGGCTATTAAACATTTGAGGCAAGAGTTAAAAAGTCGAGCCCTATTTTCTCAATACAAAGAAGGATTTGCGAGAAAAAGTATCAGTCATTTGGTTTATGAAGCCCTCTCTGGTCAAGGGGTAAAGGTTTTTTATGTCCTTTTTCGTAATTTATTAATGGTTAACGATTTTGCTGTCCATAAGGCGTTTGTTCAAAAAATCATTCAGTTTTTAGGGAAGCGATTGAATAAATTAATAGCACGGTAATGTATATTTCGAGCTCTCCTAAAATGAAGTAGCTTTCAACTAAAAATTATGCACATTTGCTATCGATTTATATAATAATAGAAGTATTTTTAAGGCTCATATATTTCAAATAGATAGATCATCTATTGATAGATTTGTTAAAAGACTATTGTGTGATTTGTTAAATATCTCATCCTGAAAATTGTCAGCTCATTACTTATCAAATAAATAAAAAGTTTTTAATAATTTAATCAAATTAAAGATAATTTATGGTTCTTCGTTGGGTAAACATTTATTGCGGACGACACTAAGGCAAGGACAAAAATACCACAGTATTTTTACGACGAATTTGTGGCTTATAACTAAGACTTTGCGCCAGTACGATGCCGACGAAGTACTGTACGTTAACAGGTATGAGACAAGTAATTTCGTATGGACAAATTAATTGTAATATGGATTTATAACCAGTTAATCCAGAGAGTTTATTCGCATCCTCTTGGGCTGATTGAGCACTATCGAACTCTTCGCAAAGAGAGCGATTTCATTGTGAGAAACAAAATGGGTGAAATGTTGGGAATTGAAGTCAAAGCCAGTCAATACAGGTTGAGAATTTCAAACATCTGTAGTGGTTTGGAGAACAGACTAAACAATCCCAACTTAAAATTAAAGGGATTGTTTTATATGCCGGTTCTCAGGTTCTTTCGTTTGGAAGCGGTTGTTGTCCTGCTACGTTTTCGGTGATGTTGTCTAGTTGATAAGATTTGATAAATCTTAATTTAATAACTATTGGGTTGACAGGAAAATTGTTGAAAATTAATTGTTGCATAGTATCGAACACTCGTATAAAATGTTCGATGATATAAAACATATAGACTTTATCTTTTTGTTCTTTTTATGATTAAAACATGGCTGCATAAAGGGTTGAAAGATTTTTTTGAAACTGGATCTCTTGCTGGAATTCAACCCTCACATGGAAAAAAACTCAGACAAAGACTAAATGTGATTAATAGAGCAAGAGAGATCCAAGAAATTAATTTGCCTGCTTATAGATTGCATCGACTTAAGGGAGATCGGTCTGATATTTGGGCAATTGATGTTACTGGTAACTGGCGTTTAACCTTTAAATTTGAACAAGGTGACGCTTACATTTTGGATTATGAGGATTATCACTAATGGCAAGAATGTTTAATCCACCTCATCCAGGGGGAATTTTGGCTGAGCAGCTGGAATACTTAGGCATAAGTGCGCGTGATTTTGCTCGTCATATAGGAGTTGCCCCAAGTTCGGTCACACGTATACTCAATGAAAAAGGGCCTATTACGCCCGAAATGGCTGTAAGAATTTCTGCAGCTTTACCAGGACCTGAACCGTCTACATGGCTAGCTCTCCAGGCTGATTATGATGCTTGGCAAGCAGAGAAACGTGTAAATGTATCTAGTATTTCTAGGTACACTTTTGATTCATTACCTATGAATCACGCCCTAGTTTAGTTTTTATTCTTAATTTTTTTGTCTAAGAGCACTACAAAGTTGGATGTAGTGCTCTTAACTTTTATTATTTATTGATGAAAATTTAAATAATTATTGAGTTATATGTTTAAAAGAGATAATGAGTCTAGTGAATTTTAATTTTATGTAGAAAAAGCTTTTAGACTTTGACGATTTTTGAGTTTGTTTCCTCTTCAGTAACCTATTTCTTCAGAGAAGACCCTCTTGGATATTTTCTTTTATGTAGGAAGTAATTCAGTTAATTTAAAGTGAAGAGATCGTACTAAATAATACCGAGAATCAAGATAGATACAGAAATAAGAAACAATACCGTTTGAGCCAATATCAAAAAATATTGCCAACAAGTTAATGGAATACATAACCAGTAATTAGGAAGTGATTTTCTTATTGAGAGAACAGAAGCCTTAAAAATTTTTTTACGAAAACATTTAGGAAATGATTTTGCGATTTGTTTTGAGATCCTATAAAAATTGACATCAGTATTATGGTTGGGTAAAAAAGAATTAATTCGATCAGCATTATTAAAATGTTCTTCAAATACAGAGGCAAGATTCTTCGTCACAGATTCGACACAGCTACGATAAATTTTGCATAAATAACTGAAAATCGAACGGCGATTCTCCAATCATCGAAAAGAAGTGGATTAAATCGAACGGCATCATCCGGGCTAAAATGGACAAAAATCGAATAAGAGTGGTGAGTAAATCGAAAAAGAGTGGACAGAAAGCGAAAATCACCTTTATTTTTGAGTTTCATACGATTTTTTGGCATCAGTGGCGGTCAATCGAACAACAGTGGAAAATCATCGAACAAGAATTTCCGATAATCGAATGATTTTTGCTTCCTAAGTGGAGGAATTCTACAAAAATCGAACGAGTGGACAAGTGGCTTAGTGGAGAAAAATCGAAAAAATCTAAGCCGTGATCAAATTTTCATTATTGTCTCCAATGCCGTGTTTTTAAACGGCTTTTTAATCTTTTGGAGATAAAAATGAATCCACAAATTATCCGTGATTTAGTCCGGCTAAGGAATCACAATCACTCGATGAATGAGATTTCTAAGCGTTTGTCCCTTTCTACTTCAACCGTCAAACGCTATATCGATCGAGCCAAAGCCATCGGCCTAACATGGGATGAACTCAAGGCCATTACCGATGCTGAACTTGGAGCATTATTTAAGTTTTCCTCAGAAAACGGTGAAAATACACCAAGTCTAGATTGGAGTGTTATTTATGCTCAAAGCAGAGGTAAGAAGGGACTGTCACTGAAACAACTTTGGCAGCGCTACTGCAATCCCTCTGAGTTGAGTTATTCCGGTTTCTGTAAGCAGTTCAAACAATTCAAAGAAAACCTCCCTCCTGAACTTAATGAGTTATCGCTGACCATGAACTGGGATCCCGGTGAGGTGGTGATGATTGATTACGCCGGTACAAAAATTCCTATCAAAGATCCCAAGACCGGTACTTTTCGTGAAATCAGTGTGTTTGTCGGTGTATTGGCTTATTCCGGTCTGACTTTCTGTATCGCAACAGAACGTCAAACTAGACAAGATTGGCTCGATGCAATCATCACCATGCTGAATTTCTTTGAAGGCACTCCACAGTATCTTTATCTGGATAATTCAACCTCATTGGTTCTGAAAGCTGATAAATACAGTCCTCGCATCTGTGATGAGCTTTTGAGTCTATGCGATTACTACGGCTGTGTTGCCTATGCTGTTGCTCCCGGTAAACCTAAATACAAAGCCAATGTCGAAGGGGCTGTTCGTCTAATTACGGATCGAGTCATTTATCCGTTAAGAAAAAGAACATTTTTTAGTTTAGAAACTCTTAATGCGGAAATGCGTAAGTTGCTCATAGAGCACAATCGAAGACCTCTCAGTGATCGTGTCCATGAAACTCGGCTGTCGTTATTTGAAGAAGAGCGTTCCTTTTTAACCGAGTTACCACCCATACGCTTTGAACGAACCATGATTGTTAAAGCACTGAAAGTGCAAAAAGATTACGTTGTACGGTATCAAAACAGACGTTATAGCGTTCCGTATCGCTATGTCGGTCGATCCGTTAGGGTCATTATTTTCCCGTATCGAAAATTGCTGCAGTGCTTTGATATCGAAACCGGAGAAAAAATCGCTGAACATCAACTGCGTGATGATGGCCCTCGAACTGTGATGTCGTATGAACACATGCCCAGTCAACATCGATTTGTGTTGATGACCGCTGATGAACTATTGGACAAAATCGCTCAAGGCGGCGCTAATACTGCGTTGTTTGCCAGAAGAATCATCAATGGACTGACAAAGCGTGAGGCGGTAAGGTTACTTCGAGGCTTACACAATCACCAGCAAAAATTCGGTCTGGAAGTATTGGAACAATGCTGTACAGACGTACTTCAACGGCTCAATCCCTCATATTCAGAACTGTTGAACATTTTGGATCAACGCTCTCTTGAATCAAAGCAGACCATCATACGGTCAATCAAACACGGTGGTCATCTCGAAATTAAGTCTTCCAACAACATTCGAGGGATCAACTATTACAAACAACGTTCTGAACAAAATCGGGAGAACAAGCATGAGTAGACGTACTGTAGAAAACAATCTGTCTCGACTGGCTATCGAGCAAGCTTTCAGGCAATTAAAACTACCGACGATGTGGGAAGCTTTCCAGGAACAATTAAAGGATCCGATCTACAGTCAAATGACGTTTGAAAAGCGAGTCGGAATCCTTTTATCAAAAGAACTTCAAGCTAGAACAATTAAGCGTCAGCTTCGGCTATTAAAGTCTTCGGGCATTCGCGGGAAGTTTTCTGATATTTCCAAAATGGATTATTCCAAAGAGCGAAATTTGGATGCCGGCTTAGTGCAATTTTTAGCCGAATGCCAATGGATTACAGAAGACAATCCCGCATCTGTAATTGTGACAGGTGCAACCGGTACTGGCAAAACTTGGTTGATAGAAGCTTTAGGGAAATGCGCTTGCCGACAGGGTTTAACAGTACAGTACTTCCGAATGCCAATTCTTTTGGAATTGATGGATAAAGCACGAAAAGACAGCAAGTGCCTTAATTTCAGGGAAAAAATCAATAAGAAAAAGTTGTTGATTATTGATGACTTTGCCATGGGAGTTTTGGATGATAGTCAGCGCAGTGATTTGTTTTCGTTAATAGACGAAAGAAAAGGAGACGGCGCTACGATCATTGCCAGCCAAAAACCTCTACCGGATTGGTATAACTTTTTTGGTGATCCATATCACGCAGATGCTCTCCTGGATCGGTTAAAAAATCACAGTTACACCATTGAATTAAAGGGAGACTCGCTTAGAGAAAAATACGAATCCAAGCTTGAGGAGCAAATATCGTGAGTAAAAAATCTTGTGATAAACAAACTCAAGCTCTCATCAAAAAGATAACCATGAAAATGGAAAGATTATCCGGCTTAAATGGCTCTAAATCAGAGGCTGAACTGGATAATCTGCGAAATGAGTTTTACATCGAAAGCTCGACAGCGTTGTTAGAAGCTTTACTAGCGGAATACGATAAGCAAGAGCAATGTCTTCTTAATCAACTGGCGCTCTGTGAGGCTCTGGATAAAATCAAAACTGAAAGTGGAGGTAGTATCCCGTTTTAACAACAATGACTAACTGAAAAATAGGGACGTATAAAAACATTTTTTATGCGTCTCTTAACGTACAAAAGCCAAAATCAGAAAAAAGCCAAGCCAAGGATCAAGAATAAAACTCAGTTTTTCGATTTTTGTCCACAGCCATGCCATTTAGTGTCCAAATATCGGTGTCCGAATAAGTAAGAAAAGAGGCTTGTACTACTTTTTCACGGCTGATTTGTACTACTTCCTGACGCCTCCTAACAAACGTTTTTCTGAAAATAGTTGCAACGTCAGCTACTCAGGGGTTTTTAGGTTTATTTTGACCGTGAACACGGATGGTGGCTGATTTTTTTGAATTCTTCTGAAAAGTGTTTTTGCATTTTGATCCTCATTTTTGTCAAGTATTTTAAAAAAGTGAGAACCAAAATTCCGAGACTAGGACCTTATTTCATAAATCCCACCCGGTCAAGTGCGAGATAAATTCAACGTGAGGATTCCTAGAATCTTTTCTTTGCTAACAAAAGAAGTGATTTAAACTCTTGATGAGCCTTGTTCGCTAATTTAGTTTAATCTCTCTGGACATTGTGGCTCAGTTCCATGACAGTCCGCCAGCAATTATGTCACAACTTTGTAAAACTCTTTGCAATCTAAGAAATTTCTGAAAGATTCTTCGTTAAATTTCCCTCCAATTTTTATGGTTGTTTCATTGCTGTAAAAAAAGTCTAAATGAAATTGAGGATGAAACTCTGGATTGTTCGCACTGACAAAACCAGTAATATCGTCATCATAGCGAACATAACCAATCTCGAAATTTATCAGACGATTTAAAAGCGTAAGAAATTCACCTTTACGATCCGGAGTGATTGCTTCTATACAAGAAATGTCTAAATTTGTTGTAATAGAATCATTTTTACTGCTGTTATACCACTCTTTTAATCCAGATAGTAGTTGACTGTCAATTTTTGCTTCGTGGTAATAAAAATTTAACGGCTTTTTGTTTTCGTAGAAAAACGGAAAAGCAAAAGAAAAATATTTTTTCTCTAAAAAGTAGTAAAGCCTACTTCTTTTGTCCGTTCGAAGGGAGATACTATTTACTACAGGTCTTGGGATTATTTTTGCGAACTCCATGAAACGCATTGTTTCTACCAACAAATTAATAATATCTAATCTGTGATCAATTCGAGTATTTAGTAATTTAAAAATCGAATTTGATGAATCAATTTTAAAAACTAAGTCTTTCATTGTAAGAAGGGTTTCAGTGATAAAACGAGATCTTTTACAGCATCTTTATTGAATGAATCAATATTGAGTATTTGTGAATTTAAAAGTTTCATAAGTTTTGCCTTATCTACTTGCCCCACAAGCCCAAGATTGTCTAAAACTTCATCAAGGACCTCATTGATGTTTATAGAATGAGGAGCTTTAAATGAGGCTAATTTGTTTTTAATCGCCAATAATTGTTCTTCGGTAGGTTTTTGTGTTTCAATATAATTATTCGAATTAATTTTCTGCAATCCTTCCGTTTGTTGCTCTAAATTTTTATCAGAGTCCACAAGGAAATAGGACTGGATGAAAGATCTCGTTAACATTGAGTATAAGGTGCTTCTATAATGAGGGTCATTTTGAACTTCATTTGAGAAACAAATTACAAAAGGAAACTCTAATCCTTTGACATTATTTGAATTTGTCATGTATACCATTTTAGGGAGTTGTCTTTTGGTTTCATATGCACGATTAACCTCCCAACCAAGTTCATCTACAATCTTTTGATGAATGCTATCGAATTTGTTATATAGCTTTCTATCATTATCAAGACCGATAATGGCTATATCTTCGGCGGACACGGTCGGGAAAATTGTTTGGATTTTTTTTATTATCGCAACAATATTTTCTCCTGTAGTTGAGCCACGCTCGATAATCATACTAATGTATTCATCATTGAAATCCTGGAAACGACGAATTGGTTTGCGAGATAAATGGATGAGTCCATTACTCATGTCTTGATAGGTATAACCAAGATTTTCCCACTCCTTTTCTGTAAACCAATTTAATTTCTCAGGCTCAAACAATCCCAGAGCAATGGCGTGTCCAAACATTAATGTTTTCGGATCAGTTCTGTAACATCGATTAAGAACGATATCAAACTCCTGCTCTTTATTATTTGGGGTCATGAATATATTTTGGAATACGTCGCCAGCTGAGTAGACCTTTACCTTAGTAATCTTTTCGCATAATCTAAAAAATACATCTGGGAAATCTTGTCTTTCATCTATAAACAAATAATCAAAAGCATATTTAAAGTCCTTTTTGGGGATACTCTCAATAAGCTTTAATGCATCATTAAAAATTTTGGAATAATTAATTTCGTAAGACCAACTCTGAAAAGGAATCTTATAAAATGAGCACACGTAACTGTAAAAACCAGAATTTGGGTCCTGTTGGCTGCCCCAGGCTCTATCGACCCACAATCTAGAGTTCCAATCGATTTGTTTATCAACTTTCATAAAATTGAAAAACGTCGGAATTCGATTCTTTAATTCGTTGGCTAAGGCTTTATTGTGACAGGTAAAGAAAATTTTTGAATCTTGTTCCTTCATATAGACGTCTTTCAGTTTATGGAGTAAAAGTTCAGTTTTGCCAGTGCCAGAAAGTCCCTGAATCGAAATTAGTTTTTTCTTTAAATTAGAATATAAAAAGCTTGTCTGATCTCCATCAAAAAGAATGATGTTACGTCTGACCTTTTCAATCAGATTTTCAGGCTCTTCAATTCCTACCCTCTCTATATCATTAACACTTCCCACTAACAAAGAAATAAGTAACTCACCGACTCGCTTCTCTTTTTTATCAGTCAAGCGATATTTTTGTAAAAAAGTGCCAATGTCATTAGAACTACTAACATCTGTCAGATTGGTCATCGCAAGATTTCCATCACGCCAGGTCCTCGGTCTTCCAATTTTTTCTCTATAGCCGAACTTTTCTGCTAAGTAACCTAAATCTTCGACGAAATCTTCAAAAAACTTTGTGAAAGCATCATTTTGACCCTTAATATCAATAAAAAGAATTTTGAAACCTGGGATTAAAACCACGACAACTCCATCCTGATACGAGTATTCAGTAGTTTGTCCTAGTGGTGAATTAATTAGATAAACAGGCTGTACCCAATCCTCTTTTTGAGTGAAGTATTGTTCCAATTTTTTTAACAAACTAGCATTTGTTTCATATTCTCTAAGCTTGGCATCTACATAAAGGTTTGACATTTTTTGTTCCACGCATTTCAAAATATTTCACTTTTTGCCTATTTGGCTTTCATGGCCAGATTTTAATTCTTAAGGAAACTACATACAACGGGAGAACATGCATCCTCAGTAGAACAATTAGGAAAATAAACGAAAATGTATGATATCCATTATTTTTAATTTTAATAGCTTCTGATATCCTAACAACATATGGATCAAATTTTGATGGAGATCTTTGAAATGTTTTCTGGGGTATGTTTTGTAGGAGGAATTTATGGTGTTGGTAAAAACACTTTGTGTCAGCAAATTTCGCAAAGGCTTAATGTGCCCTTTTATTCAGCGGGAGATTTAATTTCTTGTGTTAATGGTGAACAATATGGCTCTAGTAAAGTGGTTGCTGATAAGTTCTTAAATCAAAAGATTTTGATTTCTGAAGTTAATAAAAAACTACGGTGTAATAAGAGCCTATTGCTAGCTGGGCATTTCTGTATCTTGGATGGTAGAAATGAAGTAGATAGATTGCCTGGATGGGTGTTTGATCAGTTAGCTATTACTAAAATTATCCTATTAGAAGCAAGTGCCAAGAAAATTCAAACCAATTTACTTAAAAGGGACATGAAAGAATATCCCATAACGCTCATAGAAAAATTACTTAAATCCGAGCGATCTATGGCGCAAGAAGTGGCTGATGAACTTGGGTGTGAGTTACTGATTCAAAAATTGCATTACGATTCTTCAGATGATGAGGATTGCGTGCGTTTTTTACAGGAATGAGACGGCGATGAAAGTTTTACTTGATACAAATATCATCATTCATAGGGAAAATAAAAGATTAACGAATTTCAGCATCGGTTCGCTTTTTTATTGGTTAGATAATCTCCAGTATAAAAAATGCATTCATCCATTTACCCTAGGAGAATTAATGAAGTATAGGGACGCTGAAACTCAAAAAGTCTTGGATATTAAACTGTGCGCATATAACTTGCTCCGTGCACCAGCTGAACCTAAAACTGATTTTATAGAAACTGTTGGAGTAAAAGATAAACACGACGAGGTAGATAACGCTCTTCTGTACCAGGTATATGCAGATAGAGTTGGTTATCTGATAACGGAAGATCGAGCAATTAGAGACAAAGCGGCAAAGTTGGGAATTGCTGATCGAGTTTTTTCAATTGACGCATTTATTTCTAAGTGTGTTGATGAAAATCCTCCCTTAGTCAGTTATAAATTTCTAAGAGTAGAAAAGCAACTTTTTGGTCAAATAGAGGTTAAGGATCCTTTCTTTAACAGTTTAAGAAAAGATTATCCTGATTTTGATTCTTGGTTTAATCGAAAGGCAGAGGAGGAAGCCTATACCTTCAGACTTGATACTGGTGATTTAGTTGGTTTTTTATATCTGAAAGTGGAGGGGAGTTCTGAAAATTATTCCGACATTAAGCCCCCGTTTAAACCTAAAAAACGGTTAAAAATAGGCACATTCAAGGTTGAGTCCACCGGTTTACGTTTAGGGGAACGATTTCTTAAAATAATTTTTGATAACGCTCTTCAACAAAAAGTTGATGAAATTTACGTTACTTTATTCGAAGACAGAGAAGAGTTAGTAGCACTCAGATTACTACTTGAAGCTTGGGGCTTTGTATATCATGGTAAAAAAGACACACAGGAGAGCGTTTATGTAAAAACAGTTGGTAAATGGGATAACAATCGAACTGTTAAGAAAAATTTTCCTAATGTTAAAGATAAGGCAAACAAGTTTATTCTTCCGATTTTTCCACAATATCATACTGACCTGTTTCCAGACTCACAGTTACGAACGGAAAAAATTTTTGTAGAGGATAAAGCACACCGTTACGCACTTGAAAAAATATACGTTTGCTGGTCTCCGAATATTACAGAAGTTGTGCCAGGCGATATCATCTTAATTTATCGAACGAAGGACAATAGAAATAAAACAGCAACATTTTCATCAGTAGTAACTTCGATTTGTGTAGTAAATGGATATCAAAAAATTACTTCTTTGAAGCAATTACTGTATTTATGTAAGAATAGGAGTGTGTTTTCGACTAGTCAGTTAACGGATTTTTGGAATAGAAAAAAAGGAAATATGACTGTGCTAAATTTAATTTATCTTAAAACACTAAAGAAAAAACCAATTTTGCGAGATTTGTATACCCTTGGTATCGTTGATCCAGGAACTGGTCCACGACCTTTTACAAGACTAACGGATGAAAAATTTAGAGCGATTTTAAAAGTTGCAGAGACAACACTTTACGACAAATAAAGAAAGGTAAACTAGCAAGTGACAGTAATACTTCTTCCTGTAAAACCAGCTTTTGCTAATAGGCTTCTAAATGGTACAAAAAAATATGAGTATAGGAAGCGTATGCCTAAGCAGTGTGTTCAACAAATTTTGATTTATTCTACATTTCCTGAAATGAAAGTCGTTGGGATTGCTGAAGTAGTTGATAAATTAGAAGCCACTCCTACTAATCTGTGGAAGAGAACCAAGCAACACGCAGGTATTTCTCAAGAAAAATACCGAGAGTATTTCAAAGGTTGTCGTTTAGCATATGCGTTTAAGATAGGGAATGTTTGGCCACTTGAAACCGCTTTAAAACTTACCGATTTGGATATAAACTTTGCGCCCCAGTCATTCATTTACCTTGAGAAAGATAACCCGAAACAATTTGCATTAGTTAAACAATTGATACGAAGTGAAAAGGTGTATTAGGGGAAAGATGCTTTAAAAATAATTTTACGTTGTCGTAAAATCTAAATAGTAGAGATTTATCTGAGTGTAGGACATCTTGAACCGGTTTTTAGGTACTGAAATTATGCCACGGTGTTGAGATAATAAAAATATGGTCTTACGTGGTGTTAGGAAGGGATGTATAACATTTCCTATTAAGGAAGTTAACCAGCTTCGCTCTGCAATCGATTCTATTTTTTATTTTTCAATCCTATAGTCAATCGTGATACTCGTCTCAGCATAACGAAAATGTTTTTTATACTTTGTCACTGCAAAAATTTAAGCTATAACTATCAAATAATTTACAATCAAACAACTTTTGTTTGAATAGCTCCAGAGATTAACCATTATTTTTTTAATTATGCAAACTGAAAAATTTTGGACGGGACCCAAATATCACAGGACAGCCTCTATAACCTAAAATAGTTATAGAGGTTTTTCATGAATAAAAAAGAAATTATTGAAGAAGTTGTCGTAAGCGATAGTGCTAGTACTAGGACTAGTACTATGACTAACAATGCTTTGAGTGCTGCCGGAGCCGGAGGCGGAGGCAGCGCTCAAAGCCCCAATCCAAGTGTTGTAATCGTTCCTGAAAAACGGAAAAGATATTCCACACAGGAAAAATTGGAATTAGTTCGTCTAACTTATCTTCCCGGTAATACCGTTTCCAGTGTTGCCAGAGCACACGGCATTGCACCATCGGTACTTTTTCGATGGCGAGCATTAGATAAACAAGGATCTCTCACCGCCATACAAACCGGAGAAGGCACTGTTTCGGCAAAGAAGTACGAAGCTGCTCTTGAAGAGATTAAAAGACTTCAAAGACTTCTCGGACAGGCTACAGCCGATAATGCACTACTCAAAGACGCGGTTGAGTACATGCAATCAAAAAATGGATTGCGCGTTAGCCATGATTAGGAGAAATTATAATGTCAGCAGAACCTGTCAATTACTCCGCGTAGCGCGCCCCAGAGTCAATGTTCTGCTCAAACGCACTAATGATTGGAAGGATCGTCGTTTAGCCTGTAATCGCCCAACCCATTTGCAACAAGATGACAGTTTGCACGAGGAAATCCAAGAAGCTTTGGTTCGACATCCAAGCTTTAGCTATGAACGCATAACCGCTGCCATTAACAGGAAACGACAAAAGACAAACCAGCCAAGAGTTAATGCCAAACAAGTTTATCGTGTGGCCAAGCAACGCAATTTGCTTCTCGTTAGCAAACCTTCTTTGCCGGGCTACTCGAAAGAACACTACGGGCAAGTCAGTGTAGATGCATCCAATAAGTGGTGGTGTTCAGAAAGATTAGAGTTTAAATGCTTCAATGGCGGGCATGTATCGATGACTTTTGTATTGGACTGTTGCGACCGAGAAGTTATTTCCTTTGTAGCTAAAAAAGGAAGAGGACTACCGGCCTGGATGGCTCAAGAACAAATTTTATTGGCAGTAAACAGATGTTTTGGATAGGTTAATCAAGTACCGACGGCATTGCAACTGTTGACCGACAATGGCTCTTCCTATACCAACCAGAAAACGAGGCATTTGCTTAAGGCACTTGGCATAGAAGATTGCAAGACTGCTGTTGGAAACCCTCAATCCAATGGCATGGCTGAAAGTTTTGTTAAAACACTTAAACGGGATTATCTACCCTTTATAGACCTTGAAAGTGCTGAAACGGCATTAAGTAGCTTGCCGAGCGTTATAAAGCTTTACAACGAAGAGCATCCACATTCTGCTCTGGGTTACTTATCGCCAATGGAATATAGGAAAGCGAGAGGTTTAGGCGATCCTGAAACAAGACAAGAGGATCCAATTTGTTTGATTCCAGGCTTTATGCTTACTCAGGAGACAGATAATTTGGAAGAACGTGGAATAAATATTTGGTAAACTGAAGGATCTATCCTGAGTCACAGAGGCTGTCCTGCCTCCCGGGTTCCAATCCAAAGTTAATAAAAACAGAATTCATTACTAGGGCAATAAAGATAAACCAGACTTTGAGATAAATGGCAATTTAAGAGATTATTAAGTATATTGACACAAAGAGATAATTTAATGGCGTTGGTATTTTCGGCGCTGAATGGGTTAATTTCGAGGTTGTACCTATCATGCTGAAGCCAAGCACAAAAATAAAACAGTTTGGTAATTCTGAGGGGCATATTCCAACCTCTGCTTTTTTGATTTTGAATCGTTTATATAGCCAGAGCTGTTTTATGAAGTTGGTTTCTTCTGGGAATTCTCAAATTTTAGATGTTATAGTCGACCGATTTTTGTCCGATGTTTCAAAAAAAAATAATCAATCAGTATTAATCGATATCTATAAAGTGTTATCCAAGCTTCATCGGAACGAGTATTTCTACCAGAATACGTTATTAAACAAGTTGCTTTTGGGTAAGCACAGCGTAAACACAACGACAGCTCTAACCCAATTGCCAATTGCAAAGTCTAAGGCTGATTTCGTTTTAATTAATGGCAAGGCAGTGGTGTATGAAATTAAGACAGAGTTAGATTCATTTGATCGCTTGAAAACTCAGCTTAGTGATTACTACAAGGCGTTTAATACAGTTTGCGTAGTCACTTCTGAAAATCAATATGCAAGGGCCTATGAAATTCTAAAAGAAAGCCCTGTTGGTATTAATGTTTTAACTTCAAAAAATCAGTTGAGTTTGTCTCTTCGGAAAGATCCGATAGAATACAACGATTGCTTGAATCATAGAATTATTTTTAAGTTGCTCCGGAAATATGAATTTGAAAATATTTTAATGGAGTATTTCAAATGTTTGCCAAGCAGTTGCCAGGCCTTTTATTATGAAGCCTGCTTGGATATGTTTTCACAAATTCCTATGCAAATTGCTTATAAGATGTTACTGAAGCAACTCAAACAGCGTAATCAAGTAAAGATAAAGAATTTTAAAAATGTGCCTTATGAGCTCAAATCGTTAATATATTTCCTAAGCCCTTCTGAATCAGAATGGGAAAAAATAGCGTGTTTTTTGAATAAGAAGTATGGAGTTTAGATATGTATTTCCCTTATCTTAGAGGAAGACAATATGAACTGTTATCTTTATTAGACTTGGTTAATAAGGGATTATTGGGAAATTATGTAGTACCAATTGTTGAACCGGTGTCTTTATCTCCAACTTTAGTCAATGTAATCGAAGCATTTATTAAAGCTTCTCGGCCACTTATTGTTATTCGAAATCCAGGGGTTGGAGCTTTTGAAGTTGACATGCAGAGCGCAAAAGTAGAAGAACGCTCTGGAAGTTATAAACAGCGTTTTTTAACAAGCATTGATAATCCACAAGTGTGGAAAGCTCTGATAATGAAAGAAGGAGCTGTTAACTGGTTATCCGAATGGTTAGAAAAAGGAATTAAAAAATCTGAAATTGTCATAATTAATGAAAGTAGAGATCATTTTTCTGATTTTGAAACTTTCTTTGGTACTGAATCCCCTCGCTATGTTTTGATCCCTGATGAAGGATTTTTTAGGAGAAAAATTCTTATTAAGCGGATTTTGTTTGATGATAAATTTGAAAAGAAATACCGAAATGCTGATTATTTACAGAAAGATGATGAATTTTTCTCAGAGGATCATCTGATTTACCAAGATGATAACTATGAAGGTTTTTCGGATTTTTCTATTGTTGGTAACGAATATACAGATTCTGGATTTGCTCCTTATGCGGTAGCAATTCATTTGGTGTATTTTGATGAAAATAGAATACTGAGGGTTCACCATTTTGTCTCTGACACAAATGAGGATATTAGTGACCCAGCAAAAAAATTTTTCGAGGCTGTTACTAAACTAGCAAGTTGGTACAGAGCAAACAAAGAAAAATTTCATATAAAAGAAACTGAGGGTTTGAAAGGTTTCTTGAGATGTTTTGAAGATCGCTCATATCCGGGCTTAGGTACTGTGAAAAAATGGTCACTTATGCATCATTTCGAAATAATGGCAGACTATTTAGTCGAAAGTAGAAAAAACTAAAATGTTTTGTTGTTTAAATTGTTTTCAAGATGAAGAAATTCGAGCAATACTTTCAACACATCCGAAAGGGAGGTGCGATTTTTGTGGCAGTGAAGATGTTCCTATCTATGACCTTTGTAAGAATGAGGGTTTAGCGCAACTATTTGATGGGTTACTCGATATTTACAAACTAAAGTCAGATCTCCCCAAAAGCTTTCCGTTAGAGCATACAGATCTGCTGAAAAACTATTTATTAAACGATTGGCAAATTTTTTCTAAAGATCTTAAAGCAGAAGATATCTATAGATTGATTCGCGCCATTTGTAAACGGCGATTTGAAGAACAACCTGATTTATTTAATGAACCAATCGGAATTCGGGAAATTAATGATATTGGTTTTATGAATAAGCATTGCATACTGAGGCAGTACTTATGGGAAGATTTTGTTGATGGTATTATCAAACAGAACCGCTTCCACAATAATTATATAAATACTAACGTGTTAGATTTATTTCTGAGTTATGCAGTGAAAGAATGTAAACAGGGTGAGATTTTTTATCGGTCAAGAGTTTCCGAGAACGGCAGGAAATTCATGCCTAGTGATATGGGAGCTCCTCCGTTTCATTGTGCTAAGGCAGGAAGAATTAACCCAGAAGGAATACGAGTTCTATATTTATCTGATTCTATCAATACGTCACTTTATGAGGTTAGAGCTCGATTGTTAGATTATGTGACAGTAGGGAAGTTCATCCTAAAAAAAACAATAAAAGTCATTGATTTTGCAGGGTTAAACAGAATTAGTCCGTTTTTTGCAAGTCAACAAGATATTAGTTTTGTGCAGTATGCGGTTAATTTCAAATATTTGAAAGTGATAGCTAATGAGATCGCCAGACCCGTCCGCAACGGAAATACACTGGAATATTTACCAACTCAATATATATGTGACTTTGTGCGCAGCAAGAATTACGACTGTATACGTTATTTGAGTACAGTACATCAAAATGGTATCAATTTGGCAGTTTTTGATCCTTCGGTGTTTGAATGCGTTTCGACAGAAATGTTCGATATTACAAAAATCGATTACGGGTATCAAAAAATCTCGTGAAAATTTAAAAAAAAATCTGTCGGCGAACAGAAAATAAGCTAACTACTTGTTTTTAACTAAAAGCAATTTCTTAATACAAAAACAATTTTCCCTTGAAAACTCTAGAACGATTGTATCTTTGTCGCTAAAATCCACCTGTTCAGAATAATAGGAGCCTCGCAAATGGCCAGCATTGATAAAGTCCTGCAAATGATTCAGGACAATGATGTTAAATTCGTCGATCTTCGCTTTACGGACATGAAAGGTAAGGAGCAGCACGTGAGTATTCCTGCTCGCGCGGTGGATGAAGACTGGTTCGAAGAAGGCCAGCCCTTTGACGGCTCCTCCATGGCAGGCTGGAAAGGTATTGAAGCAAGCGACATGATTTTGATTGCTGATCCTGATAGCGCCCGCTTGGATCCCTTCCGTGAAGAAAGCACCTTGATTTTGACGTGTGACGCAACCGATCCGGCTACGGGTAAAGGTTATAACCGCGACCCGCGCTCGATTGCCAAACGCGCAGAAGCCTACTTGAAGTCAACCGGCATCGGTGACATGGCTTTCTTCGGTCCGGAACCGGAATTTCATATTTTTGATTCCATCGTTTGGGGCACTGATCCCGAACATGCCTTCTTTAAGATCGGTTCGGATGAAGCCGGCTGGGCTTCAAAGATCGATTACGAACAGGGTAATCTCGGTCACCGTCCGGGGCATCAAGGCGGCTACTTCCCGGTGCCTCCGATTGACTCTTTCCAAGACATGCGCTCTGAGATGTGCCTTTTGATGGAACAACAAGGGGTTCCCATTGAAGTGCAGCATCACGAAGTGGGTGCCGGTCAGTGCGAAATCGGTACTCGTTTTAACACGCTCGTGAAGCGCGCTGACTGGACTCAAATCGTGAAGTACACGATTTGGAATGTGGCTGCCGCTTACGGTAAGACCGCAACGTTTATGCCCAAGCCCGTTGTGGGCAGCGCCGGTTCCGGCATGCACGTCCACCAATCTATCTGGAAAGACGGCAAGAACCTTTTTGCCGGCAATGGCTATGCGGGTTTAAGCGACATAGCGCTTTACTACATCGGCGGCGTTATCAAGCACGCGAAGGCCTTAAACGCCATTACCAACCCGTCAACCAACTCCTACAAGCGTCTGGTTCCGGGTTTTGAAGCTCCGGTGAAGCTGGCCTATTCCGCCCGCAACCGCTCGGCTTCGATCCGTATTCCGCACACGGCAAGCGACAAGGCCCGCCGTATCGAAGTGCGCTTCCCGGATCCGATGGCTAATCCCTACTTGTGCTTTGCCGCGCTTCTCATGGCAGGCCTTGACGGCATTATGAATAAGATTCATCCGGGTGAAGCCGCCGATAAGAATCTCTACGATTTGCCGCCTGAAGAAAATGCCAAGATCCCGACCGTTTGCGCTTCGCTCGATGAAGCGTTGAACGCGCTCGCCAACGATCACGAGTTCTTAACCCGTGGCGGTGTCTTCTCCGAAGACATGATTGAGGCTTATATCGGGCTCAAAGCGAAGGAAGTGGAACGTTTCCGCTTGGCTACCGCTCCGATTGAATTCGAAATGTACTATAAGCTCTAATTTCTGAAGCTTGCGGCAATTCCTATAAAATGGGCGTTGAAATAATTCAACGCCCATTTTTCACATGACGCTAGAGACACTGCATCAAGAGCTTATAGGGCTCGGTGCCAAACCTGTTCATTATGGACATCTTTACCGCGCCCTTTTCGGTGTGGTGCCTTGGCCTGCCGGGGATGATCCGAAGTTTCCTAAAGAATTGCGTAAAGCATTGCCGGCAATCAGATCTAACTTAGACAGTATTCTCACGGTTGTTGAAAGTCATCAGGCCCAAGAAGAGCAATCACTGAAACTTCTTTTCCGTCTTCAGGACGGGCAGACGATTGAAAGTGTTCTTTTACCCAGAGAAGGGCTTTGCGTGTCTTCTCAAGTAGGCTGCGCTGTGGGGTGCGTGTTTTGCATGACAGGGCAGTCAGGCCTTATCCGGCAACTTTCAGACTTGGAAATTGTCGCTCAGGTGATGGTTGCCAGACGGATGCGTCCTGATTTGCGCAAAGTGGTTTTTATGGGAATGGGTGAGCCTTCACACAATTTAAAAAATGTGCTCTCTGCCATTTACTTCTTGGGAACGTACAGTCAAATTCCACACAAAAATTTGGTTCTTTCCACTGTTGGTGATCAGCGTGTGTTTGACGCGTTAAAAGATTTTCCGGTTAAACCCGCTTTGGCTATTTCGCTGCACACGACTTTTGAGGATAAACGCAAAAAGATGTTGCCGCGCGCAGGAAAAATTACGATTGAAGCGCTTGTTAATCAGGCAGAAGATTATGCGCGTGCAACGGGTTATCCCATTCAGTATCAATGGACTTTAATGAAAGGCGTCAATGATGGGGACGATGAGCTGGAGAATATCGCAAGGCTTTTGCAGGGAAAATACGCGCTGATGAACTTCATTCCGGTCAATGCCGTCAAAAACAGTCCTTTTCAAAGACCCGAATGGTCCCGTTGCCAAGAGATGGCTCGGTATCTGAAAACGTCCCGAATTCTTGCGAAATTCAGGCACTCAGCCGCGCAAGACGTTGAAGGGGGATGCGGGCAGTTGCGAAGCCGGTACTTGAAAGGCGAGGAATTGCGCCATGAATAAGTTTATTGAATTGGGGTTGTCGGTTCCTTTAGCTAAAAAGGCCCACATACACGGTTGGCACGAGCCGACGATGATTCAGCAGAAAACGCTGCCGGCAATACTTCAAGGCCGAGATCTTCTGGCTATTGCTCAAACCGGAAGCGGGAAAACCGGAGCTTTTTTACTGCCTATTTTGGATTCGATCGGGAAAAAGCCTGCTTTGCAAAGTCCTGCCGCCTTAATTTTGGCGCCGACGCGAGAGCTGGCCTTGCAGCTATTCCAAAATGTTGAGATTTTCGCCCCGAGCCTTTCTTTATCTGGCGCGCTTTTAATCGGTGGCGTCAGTATCCTCAGTCAAAAAGAAAAACTCATGGATCGACCCGAAATCATCGTGGCAACGCCAGGTCGCCTTTTAGACCACGTCAAACAAAAGTCCGTTGATTTGTCAGGTATCCGTTACCTCGTTTTGGATGAAGCTGACCGAATGCTTGACATGGGATTTTTACCCGATATCAAGAAGATTCTCTCATTATGTCCCACAAACCGTCAGTCTTTACTGTTTTCCGCAACGCTTTCTGACGAGATTCATCTTCTTGCGCAGAAACTTTTATCAAAACCGGTGCTGGTGGAAATTAATGCCAACCGGGATGTGGCCAGTATCCGTCAAGTTGTCTACCGGGTGCCGGAGTCTGAAAAACCGCGCTTTCTTCGTGATTTGATTGTTGATAATGCGCTTGAACAAGTGCTTGTCTTTACCCGTCAAAAGCGAACAGCGGCTTTTTTAGCCGATAGTCTGAAAAAGGACGGATTTACGGTTGATGCGTTGCACGGCGATAAAACACAGGCGGCCAGGCTTAAAATTTTCCAGTCCTTTAAAGACAGGCGATTAAGAGTGTTGGTGGCGACGGATTTGGTTTCCCGCGGGCTTGATATAAAGGAGTTGCCTGTGGTGGTGAATTATGATCTGCCGATTGATTCCCATGACTATATCCACCGCATTGGCCGCACGGGACGAGCGGGAGCCGATGGTTTAGCCTATTCGTTTGCAAGTGAAAAAGACGGCTACCGGTTAGGCGCCATCGAAAAACTTTTAAAAAAGAAATTGGAAGTGGTAACGCCTGAGACGTTTGAAGTTTTTTTTGAATCAATGGATGAAAAGAAAAAGTTAAAAGAGCGTTCCGCGCAACCGTTAAAAGATAAAAAGCCTGCTTTGCGCGCGCCTATTAAACATTTTGATAAAACCCACGATAAAGTTAAAGAAAAAAGAGGCCCCAAGAAGTCAACGGACATGGATTCGTTTGATTACATATTGCCTGAGTTTTAATGATTAAAAACTCTTTACAATAATCACGTTATTGAATTGAGTCTTTTTATGCGTAAAACACTTTTCATCATTGCATTATCACTGGCGTTAACCGGTTGCACAAACGGTCCTTCGGATCCGCTTTTGGATGCTCCCCTCGGAAATCGCACAGTCTGCACGGCCGTCAACCCTGTGCAGGGCAGTGATGTATTAAGTGTTGTTCCTTTTAACTGTCCCGATCTTGAGATCTCAGCCACGCTCAATGAACTGCGTGATGCGGGTTGGCGCCTGGAAAGTGTCCACATGGGTGAAGAGGTGAGAATTAACGATATGTTTGCCTCTGAGGTATCCATCACCGTCCGAAAGGCTTACTGATGTCTGAAATCAAAACTCGATTGTTATCGCTGCGCTCGGTCATAAAAGCGATGGGTGCGGATGCTTTTTATTGCACGCTCTCTGATGCGCATCTATCCGAATATATTCAAAAAGCCGATCAGTTTTTGTCTTTTCTGTCCGGTTTTACGGGTTCGAATGCCGAGCTTCTCGTTACCGCCGATAAAGCTTTTTTGTGGACGGATTCTCGTTATTGGGAGCAGGCCGAGCGTCAGCTTTTAAATTCCGGTATCGCCTTAATGCGAGACGGAGAAAAAGATGTTCCAAGCGTTGCCGAGTGGCTTTCTGAAGTTAATGCTAAAAAGTCCACGGTATTGGCATTGCCCCTTGAGACATTGCCGTTGGAGCGCTATAAAAAAATATGGGAAAGTGTCTCCAAGGTGATTGATTTTCCCGATGAAGCGATCACAAAAGAGTGGCCGGACAGACCTAAGCGCGAAATATCCTCGCTTTACATACATCGCGCGAGTTCTGTTTCTGCCGCCGATAAGCTCAAACGGCTTCAAAAGTATATTGAGTCAATAGATACTCAAGCTTCGCCTTCTGCCCTTCTTTTAACCAAGCTCGATGACATCGCCTGGTTAACCAACTTACGTGGGGCGGATATCGCCTTTAATCCTGTGTTTTTAAGTTGGGCTTGGGTTTTGCCCGACAGCGCAACACTCTTTTTGCATGATGAGATCCTTGATGACCAAGTAGCCCAATACTTAAAAGAAGCCGGTTGGATGATCGCGCCTTATGCGTTGCTCGAAAAAACGATTGAGGGTTTTATCGGTCAAGGCGGTAAGGTTCTTGCCCGGGAAAGCGATCTTAATGCCAAACTCTATAGCCAAATTAAGAACGCATGGGTGCCTGTTAAACATCCCGTTTCGTTATGGAAGTCGGTAAAGACAAAAGAAGAAATAGCGGGGCTAAAAGAAGTCATGAAAGCTGACGGAGAGGCTCTTCAAGCTTTTATTGATGAACTTAAGGTGCGGTTGGCTAATGGGGAAAAACTTACCGAAAATGATGCCGTGGACATTTTGCATCAAAAGCGCTCGGCCATCGAGGGCTTTATCGGTGAGAGTTTTGGAACGATCGCCGCGGTCGATGCCAATGCGGCGCTTCCTCACTATGAACCCGAAGAGGGCAAAGGAGCGCAGATCGTACCGCCTTGCATACTGTTGGTGGATTCCGGAGCACACTACGATCGCGGGACAACGGATACGACGCGTGTTTGGTTTTTAGGCGATCCTAAAGACTACCCCCAAGAAAAACTGCAACGCTTAAAGAGAGACTACACCGCCGTCTTTTTAGCGATGAAAACCCTTTCAGAAGCAACGTTCAAACCCGGAACAAACGGCGTTGAATTGGATCGAGTAGCTCGTGCTCCGATACAGGCAATCGGTGCTGATTTCGGTCACGGAACCGGTCATGGTATTGGGTTGACTTTGAATGTTCATGAAACACCTCCCAGCATTTCACCCAGAGAGCGGGAAGGAACACTGACGCCTTTTGAACCCGGTATGGTCACTAGCGATGAACCCGGTATTTATCGTCCCGGTGAGTGGGGCATTCGTATTGAAAACATGCTCGTTTGCGTAGAAAAAGAAGATGGTATGCTGGGTTTTGAAACGTTAACGCAGTGCGAGATTGATCGGACGCTTTTAATGGAAAATAGCCTGGTTGGTTTGTGATTTTTAGAGCAATTCAAATTTGTTTTCTGACACGGTCGGATTGAGTCATTTTTTGCCGGTAAGTTAGCAAATTACTTTCTATCTTATTGTTAATCAAGGGGAAATGTAATCCTAACAATGCTAACAGTGTTAGGATTATGTAAATATGTGTTAATAACAACATTGATATTGTTGTGGTTGAGTAGGATCTCTCTTTTTTCTGTGTAATTTTGTTCGATTCCCTAGTATTAGGGAATCGTATTTCAAACAATAGTTTTTAAGCAGTTAAAGTCGATAAATTGATTTTTACTGGTATTAAAAATCCTGAACTCTAAAATAGTTTTAAATTAAAAAGGCAGATTTTTGTCATACTTTAATATCCTCACAAAATTGTGAAGCAAAAACAAAGAAACGTGCACGAGCTGTTGATAAAACTTCATTTTGTTGCCTAAGACGCTCTTCCCAGGCCTCAAAAACATCCAACATAGAGTCAATGACTTCTCTATTTTTGCTCAGGTTTTCAGCTAATTCTTTTGAACTTTTTGTTAATAGTGTTAAACAAACACGTCTATGCACTCCAGCATCATGAAAATTTTTTTCACATTGTTGAAGTTCAGCATCAGTTAAAGCAGGAGAAAACCCTTTTTTAGCTAACAATCGCAAATCTTCTAAGCTTGCGGTTTTCTTAATTGGCTTTTTCCGAGTGGATTTTCCTTTATTTAAGTTGCCAGAGGAAGTTACGTTCAAAGTAAGTTTTAGATTAAATTCAGACATAAAAACTCTCTTCGTTATTAAATTTACTTTTTATGAAAAAAATAATTAAACATTCGGATTGGTCAAACTGTTTGAAGGATACAATCATTAAAAACACACAATTACTGCTGGTTAGCTTCAAAACAAGACCAGAATTACTTTACCCACTTTTTCCCTTAGCTTTCAGAGCTTTTGGACTGCCATATTGAATATGGATCATGGTTGCCTAATGCAGGGTTAGGTAGTAATCTGAGAGTTGTTTCTGCTAATGAAGGATGCTGAATGAAAGATATCAATGCGTTGCTCAATAAAGACGCTCAGCTCTTTTTGATGTGCTGCGATATGCGTAATTTTTCGGCGGTTGCTCATGCTTTGGGTTTATCCAGAAGCGCAGTCTCCAAAGCTATTTCTGGTATGGAAAATGATTTAGGTTTCCAACTTTTTGAGAGAAATTCAAGACCGCTTGTTTTGACAGCAGAGGCGCGGGTCCTTCATCAGTATTTTCGGCGAGTGACGGGTGAGTTTACTCAAGTAATGAGTCAAATTCGCAATGATAATTTTTTAAAACCTGTTTTACGCATTGGAATTCTTGAATCACTTTCATTGAATTTGGGGACAGCAATAATTAAAGAGTTTTATCAAAAAATTTCTCAAATAACGATGATAACCGCCAGTGCCAACGTCCTTATGCAACGATTGATGGAAAGGAAACTGGATTTAATTATTTCTAATGATTTTGCTCCAACTTCTCCACGCCTATTCAGAAAGCATGTCATAAATGAACCATCAGTTGTCCTGTTACCCAAGTCTTTCCCTTGGGATCAAACAATTCGGGGGGGGGGCAGAGCATGTTTTGACGTGGGCTGACTTGCGGTATTGCGGTTTGCCTATGGTTCAGTATTGGAAAGAAACTGGGGCCGGTAAAGTTAATGACTTGTTTTTTAGAACAATTGGAGCGCAGTTCCCAGAGCGTATTGTTGTCGATACGAACGCTTTATTGGTTTGTTTAGTAAAGGAAAATCTTGGTTGGGCCCTGTCCAGACCAACGACAGTTTTAGAAAATATTCAATGGTTACCTCAAATTGAAGTTGTGCCTTGTCCCGAACCGGTTTTAAGCAGACAAGTTTTCATTATAGGCCGGGAATCAGAGTTTACTAATGAAGCTGAATATCTAAGTCAGCTCTGTCAATCTGTTATTCACCAGCAGATAGTGCCTGAAATGTTGACTTTTGCGCCTTGGATCGCCGAGGCAATGAGTGCCAAAACAAAAGTAAGGTAATATTTTTATCGATATAAACCCTAATATATGTTGAAAAAATGGAACGTTAGGGTTTCACCGTTATCAAAATGATTGTTTGATTTTTCAATATCTCAGAAACTCAATAACAGGACCATTCGTACTTTAAGGAGGAACACGAATGACTGTTACTGCCTATATCGCACTGGCCGTTCTGGCCATCATGATTTACCTGATCATCAAACAATATGAAACGCGTCTGGTTTTGCTGGGCGGCGGTCTCATCCTTTGTTTGATCTCTCTGCAACCGATGCAAGGTCTGCATTCGTTTGCAACCAACATGGTTAATGGTTCGTTGATTACCGCTATTTGCTCGGCACAAGGCTTTGCTTATACGGCTTCTTATACTAACTGTGACCGCTCGCTGGTTTATTACCTTTCTCGCCCAATTCGTAACTTGGGCTTATTCTTGATTCCGCTTTGCGCAATCATCACATTCTTTATCAACATCGCTATTCCATCCGCTGTGGGTGTGGGCGCCGTGGTGGGTTCTACGTTGATTCCGCTCATGCTTCGTGCAGGCATTAAGCCGGCTGCGGCGGCTGCTGCCGTTTTGTCCGGTACGATGGGTTCGCTTTTATCTCCGGGCCTGTCTCACAATGCCTACGTGTCTGAAATGGCCGGCATGGGTATCATGGATCTCATTTCCTACCACTCCGTTTACTCGTTCATGATCGGCGGTGTGGCTGCTGTGGGTGTTTTCCTTGTGTGCATGTTCTTAGGCGACCATAAGGGCGAAAAGGTTGATGTGAATAATACCGATGATGGTTTTGTTCCCAGCCCGATCCGCGCCTTAGTTCCGCTTGTTCCGATCGTGTTGATGTTGGTCTGCACCGTTTGGTTCCCGGAATTGAAGATGGGTGTAACCGAAGCCATGTTGCTCGGTACGATTGCTTGTTTGATCGTTGCGCATCCTGATGCACAGATTTTCTCCAAGAAGTTCTTCCAAGGGATGGGCGATTCTTACGGTGAAATCATGGGTATCATCATTTCGGCCGGTGTGTTGGCTGCAGGCTTGATGGCTTCCGGTTTGATTGATGCCTTGATCAAGGTGATGGTGGCTTCAAGCGACGTTGCCCGTTGGGGAGGCTCTTTCGGTCCGTTCCTCTTGAGTATCATCATGGGTAGCGGTGACGCAGGTGCCATGGCCTTTAACGGAACGGTTACGCCTCACGCCAGTGAATTCGGTATGAGCATTGAGGGCCTGGGCTCCTTGGCATTCTTGGCTGGTGCCTGCGGTCGCACCGCTTCGCCGATTGCTGGTATTACGATTTTGTTAGCCGGTCTTGCTCGCGCTAACCCCTTTGACGTCGTCAAGCGTACGATTGCTCCGATGTTCGTTGCCACGTTCTTGTTGGCAATCTTCATGGTCTAACCAACTTATCTAATCGGCTGCCCCGGGGAATATCCCCGGAGCAGTCAGCCTAATCGGAGATATCAATGAATAAACCCAAAATTGTTCTTTTAGGAACCGGAGGCACGATTGTGAGTTCCGGAGCCTCTGAGACGCAGATGACGGGCTACAGTATTCAGGATGTACAGGTTAGTGACATCGTTCGTGCTGTTCCTAGTCTTAAAGAGGTGGCGGAACTCGAATTTGTTAGTGTTTGCAACATTCCGTCCAGTTGCATTAATGCGTCCATTTGGTTTGATTTGGCCCGCGCGTGTCAAAAAGCTTGTGATGATGAGTCTGTGACCGGCGTGGTCATTACCCATGGAACGGACACCATGGAGGAAACAGCTTTTTTCCTCAATTTGGTTTTAAAGACTCAAAAACCTGTTGTTTTAACCGGAGCCATGCGTCCCTCAACGGCGCTCTCGGCAGACGGTCCTTTGAACTTATTGAATGCTGTACGCGTTGCCTCTGACCCCCAATCTATGGGCAAAGGTGTGCTTGTTTGTTTGAACGGCATTATCAATAGTGCACGAGATGTCACCAAAACGAACACTACCGCTGTGGAAACATTTAAATCGTTAGATTTCGGTATGTTGGGTTTTGTTGTCGGAAATGAGGTTTGTTACTACACCCAAAGTACAAGACCTCATACGATGGCAACAGAATTTTCATTGACGGACTTTGAAAGCATGACAGATCTTCCCTGTGTGGATATTGTCTATGCACACGCCGATGACGATGCGAGACTCGTTGATGCCGCTGTTCAGACGGGAGCCCGAGGCATCATTCACGCGGGAACTGGTCATGGAACAATTTCTGACAAAGTGCAGGAAGCCTTATTTGCAGCCGCTAAAAAAGGAGTCGTAGTGGTGCGTGCAAGCCGCGTGGTAACCGGTCCGGTTTTAAATAGCCTTACACGATGGCAGGAAGCGGGGTTTATCCCTTCGAGAACATTCTCTGCACAAAAGGCTAGGGTTTTACTTCAACTGCTTTTGGTTCGTCACGGCAATAATGTGGCGGAAATCGCAAAGCGTTTCGATTTGTACTAAGGGAGAACATTATGTTCGATCGAATTCTTAAAAATGCTCATGTTGTGGATCCTGTCAACGGACTCAACGACATTTACGATGTGGCCATTGAAAACGGCAAAATAGCTGCAGTTGCCAAAGATATTCAAGAATCTGCCAAAGAGGTCGAGGATTGCACCGGTTTGACACTAATGCCGGGTTTAATTGACTCACACCTTCACTTAGGTACGATGTTTGGCTCGCCCTACGGTTGCCGCATGGCGGCTTTAGCCGGTGTGACAACCTGCTTGGATATGGCCGGCCCCATTGATGATATTTTGGGTTTCATTAAGGAAAAAGGTGCCGGTATCAATGTTGCCATGCTTTCAGGCTTTTCTCCCAAAGAAGAGTTCGGAACGGAAACGCCCGATGAGACTCAAGTTAATCAATCTGTGGACACGGCCCTCTCCAAGGGTGCCCTAGGATTAAAACTCATGGGCGGGCATTGGCCGTTGGAATTGTCGGTTTGCCGTCAGGTTGTAAAGAGTTGCAATGAAAAAAATGCTTATGTAGCTTGGCATGCAGGCTCCCATACAGCCGGCTCTAATATCAAAGGCATGCAGGAAGTTATCGATACCGTTAAGGGCTATCGTTTGCACTTGGCTCACATTAATGCCTATTGCCGCGGACGTGTGCATCCGATTGTTGAAGAAAGCCAAATGGCTATTCAAATGCTTTTGGATAATCCGAATATTTGGTGCGAAAGCTATGTTTCGCCTAACAACGGGACGATTTTAACCTGTGATGAAAAAGGCGAAGTCATTGACCATGTCACTCGAACCTGCCTTGACAGCTTTGGTTATGCTCCAACCTATGACGGAGAAGTTCAGGCTATTTTGGATAAGAAACTCTTTGTCGTGAAGGATACGGGTTTTGTGTCCGAATTAATCGAAGGTGAAGAAGCTCTTCAATATTGGAAAGATGCAAAGACCGCCACGGCCGGCTCTTTCCCTGTGAATCCGGCTTTGTCTCGCTTCATGATTGCTTCGGCAAAGCGTCCTGATGGCACTTTTGTCGTCGATGCCATTTCAACTGATGGCGGCTGTATTCCCCGCAATGTTACGATCGCCGTAGGCTTATCTTTGGTGAAATTCGGCGCCATTACCTTGCCTGAATTTGTGGTGAAGACTTCTGTCAATCCCGCTCGTCACCTTCGTTTGACTGATCGCGGTCACTTGACGCCGGGTAAAGCCGTCGCTGACATCACTCTTCTCGATTTTGATCGCCAAAAGGCCGTTGAAACCATCGTTGCTGGCAAGACGGTTATGAAAAACGGTCAACTCTTTGATACAAGCGCGACTTTTATCACGACCAAGCAAGGCGTTGAACACTTGACTCAATTGGGGTTTAAGACCATCGCCATTGATCTGAGCACGCCGGAACCGGAGCGCTTTAAGCTCTAAAAACTGAGAATTTGATCCTTTTGCTTTGAGGTTGGTACTGAAGTTGTATCAGCCTCTTTTTTATCTAATAATCTAATATCAGATTATTAGATTTCGCTGTTTTTTTATTAGATTTTTTATTAGATTTTTTTTGGTTGATTTGGTTTCAAACTGTTTCGGTTCGTTTCTGATTTTTCTTAAAAGGTTAAGATAACAATAAGTGCTTAACCGCACGAACCGAGATGTCAATATTTTGAAATTTCAAGACTGTGGTCAAAGAAGTACCAGCTCCCACAACCAATGATGCCAATCGTACCTATCGGAAAATGACCGAAGAGGCGGTGGCGCCATTGGTTTTGAAGTTGGGTGTTCCAACGACGCTATCAATGCTCGTGACAGCACTCTACATGACGGCTTCCACTTACTATGTTTCTTATTTAGGAACGTCTGCCGTGGGGGCCATGGGGGTTATTTTTGCCCTTCAGACGATTATTCAAGCCATTGGTATCATGATCGGTCAAGGGTGTGCGGCGCAAACTTCTCGCCTTTTGGGCGCTAAGGCTTACGTTCATGCCAATACGCTTGCCTCTTCCGGTCTTTTTCTCTCCCTTCTTTTTTCTTCGCTTTTTACGTTGACCGCTTGGGCGGTATTGGAGCGGCTTTTATCCTGGATGGGGGCGACCGCCACCATTTTGCCTTACGCGAGCACCTACGCTCAGATCATTTTGTTGGCCTGCCCCTTTATGGCCGCTTCCTACACACTCAATAACATTTTGCGCTCTGAAGGCTTGGCAATCGTTGGCATGATGGGGTTGGGGGCCGGGGGAGTGCTCAATATCGGTGTTGCCCCCATCTTCATTTTTGTTTTTGATTGGGGGATTGCAGGCGCCGCCTGGGCCAATGCTTTGTGTCAAATCATTTCGTTTACGATCCTTTTGTCGCATTACCTGAGGGGAAAAGGCTCGCTTCAGATTCATTGCTCTTTTATTTCTAAAGAGGCGACCATTTACTTTTCTATTTTTAAAAACGGTTTGCCTTCTCTTACTCGAAATTCGTTGGGAGCCGTGGCCGCTTCCGTTTTAAATCTGATGGCCGGCCGCTATGGAGATGCCGGTGTTGCCGCAATGAGTATTGTGGGTCAGGTCATGATGATGACGAACGCCTTTTTGATTGGGTTAGGGCAGGGCTTTCAGCCTGTATTAGGTTACAACTGGGGAGCAAAGCTTTTTGATCGTGTGAAAACGGCGTTGGATGTCACCATTGCGATGGGAACGGTGCTGATGGTGGCGCTTGGCCTTTTGGGTTTCATTTTTGCCCAAGAGGTGGTTGGCTTTTTTGAAGTAAACGACCCGGATGTGATGAATGTGGGGGTCTTGGCCCTTCGACTTCAGTGTTCGGTGGCGATTATTGTTCCGGTGAATGTGATCGGCAACATGGCTTTTCAGGTGATAGGCCGAACAGCCGTTGGCACACTATTGGCAGCCACCAGACAAGGTCTTTTTTTCCTGCCGCTTATTTTGATATTGCCCGGTCAGATCGGTTTGCTGGGTGTTCAATCAGCGCAACCCATTGCTGAAGTATTGTCCTTCTTTGTGTGCGGGTATTTCCTTTGGCATTTCAGAACGGAAGTGCAAAATCGGATAAAAATTCAAAAAGGAGGAGAGTTGAATTGAAAATAGCAGGTCTGTTTCGCTTTGAAATCAAGATCGTTAACCGTTAAAATATTAGTAGTAAACAATGATAACTAATGTTAACTACTAAAATGAGCTTAGTTAATAATCTCATTTCTCCTCTGGATATTCGTGTCAGCATTGCAGATCGATTCAAAAGAATTCGTCTGAACCAGAATATGTCCCAAGAACAATTGGCAGAGCGTTCAGGCGTTTCATTGGGTTCAGTCCGCCGTTTTGAGTCCAAAGGAGAAATTTCCTTAAAGAGTCTAGTGCGTTTAGCAATTAGCCTTAATCGTGCACAGGATTTTGATTCGTTGTTTCAGATTGAAGAAGAAATAGATCTTTTTAAGCCTGAATCCAAGCCCAGACAGAGAGCGAGCAGGAGTACAAAATGAGAGAGAACGTATTCCTTAATTTGGAAGGAAATCGACAACTGACAGCTCCTAACGGCGTGAAAGAAATTTAACAAGCTTAGGAAGAAAAAATCTGTATTTAAGATATTTATTAATTATCTCTTTTTGCGATAATGTTAAAATATCGCAAATGGAGATATTTTTTTTCAATGCTAGAAACTCGGATCTATCTCACGAATCAATTAGGAAGTCTTTTAAAGGATTACCGGAAATCTCAAAACATTTCCCAGAAAGAGCTGGCTGAACGAACTCAAATTTGTCAGTCTAGGATTTCGTTTTTGGAAAACCATCCGGAAAATATCAGTATCGGACAGTTGATGCGTTGGCTCAGTGTTTTAGGTTTGGAAATCAAAATAGCAGTAAAAAAAGATGAGCCAATGACAACAGAGTGGTGATCTGAACAGAAGATTGTCCACGCCTCATCAGGATTTCTTCTAAGAGAAAGAATAATCGACGCTTAAGCCCGTTATACTTAGAAATTGATATTTCTTTTTCACCCCCGGAGGATCTCCATTATGCAAACCGCTGTTAAAGCCATGTTTGTCGCGGGCGCTTGCCTTATCGCAGCAAGTTTTTCCGCACAAGCCGCTCAAACCATTCGCCTGGCGCATACAGCTGCCACCAGTCACGCCCACCACGCAGCCGCTCTTCAGTTTGCACAAAATGTGGAAAGCCGCACAAAAGGGGAATTAAAGGTTGAGGTTTATCCTTCCGGGGAACTGGGTGATCAACCGGCTCTTGCCGAGCAGGTGACAATGAGCGCCTTGGATATGGCAGTGGTTTCGTTGGGCAACATGGCTATGTACGATAAAAAGCTCAACGCCATGACGGCTCCTTTCTTATTTAAGAGCTACGACCAGGCCCATCAGGTCATTGACAATTTTGTGATGCCCTGGATGAATAAAGGTTTGGCTTCCCACGATGCTGTGGGTTTATCTATGTTTGATTATGGATTCCGCCAGACAACCACTCAGAATGTCGTTGTCAATAAAGCCGAAGACCTTAAAGGCGTGAAGATTCGTGTGCCGCCTGCCACCGGCCTTTTGGCCGCCTTTGACGCGATCGGCGCCAACACGCAAAGCATTGCTTACTCTGAACTCTACACTTCGCTCAAACAAGGGGTTGTGGTCGGTGAAGAAAACCCGGTTTTCACCATTTTGGCCGACAGCCTTTATGAGACACAAAACCAATTAGCCATGACCAATCACTACTTTGACTGCCAAGTGCTTTTAATTAACAAGACGGTCTATGATGGCTTGTCCGGCGAGCAACAAGCCATTTTGAAGGAAGAAGCGGTCAATGCCCAAAACCTCACGCGCAAGATGATTAGCGAAGGGGAAAGCGCCGTGGTTGAAGAGCTGAAGAAAAAAGGGATGAATGTGACCTATCCAGACCGTCAATCCTTTATTGAAAAGATGGCTCCCGCGTATGAAAAAGTGGCAGAACTGGCTGGTAAAGACGCTATGCGGGAAGTCTTAAACGCCGTTAAAGCGACAGAATAAGAAAGGTATTTAAACCATGGTGATGTTTGCGATTTTTGCGGGCGTGCTGGTTCTTCTTTTACTGGGGGTGACAACAGCCGTCACAATGGGTTTTGCTTCCATTGCTACCTTTTTAATGGCAGGAGGCGACATGACGAGGCTCTTTCTTGTGCCTCAGCGCATGTTCTCCCAAGTCTCGGGCATCACCTTAATGTCTATTCCGTTTTTCTTGCTCATGGGCAACCTCATGAGCGTGGGCGGTATCTCCAAAAGCCTTTTCGGTTTCGGTCGTGTCTGCTTGGGTCATAAAGCGGGCGGTTTATCCAATGCCGCCATTGTGGCCTGCATTGTGATGGCGGCGATGTCAGGCTCTGCCGCGGCCTGCGCGGCAGGCATCGGCATGATCGCCATTGCTGAGATGACCAAATCAGGTTACGATCGCGCTTTTAGTTGCGCCACCATTGCCGCAGGCGGCGCCCTGGGTCCGATTATTCCGCCTTCTATTACGCTCATCTTGTTTGCGGGACTCACGCAAACCAGTGTCAATGCCCTTTTTGCTGCGGGCGCCGTTCCGGGCGTTCTGTTAGGGCTGGCTTTTATGCTTTGGTCTTCCTATGTGTGTAAAAAGGAAGGCTACACGGTAACGCCTAAAGCATCGTGGCCTGAGCGTTGGCAAGGCTTTAAAGATGCCTTCTGGTCGCTTTTAACGCCAGTGATTGTGATCGGTGGTATGTTTGCCGGTCTTTTTACCGCCACCGAAGCTGCCGCTGTCGCTTCCTTTTATGTCTTTATCCTCGGGCTTTTTGTTTTTAAGACGTTAAAGCTTTCAGACCTTCCTTCTATTCTTTGGAATACCGTTGAGCAAACCGCGAAGGTGATGTTTGTGATCGCTACAGCCGGATTTTTCCAGTATGTGCTCTTGTATACCCGTATTCCTCAGCAAACCATCGCTTTTGTCTCATCCACGTTTTCCTCATTTGCCCTTATCCTTTTGATCATTATTCTGATTTTGGTGATCATGGGCTGCTTTATGGAAGGCACGGCTATTTTGCTCATTACGGTGCCGATTTTTGTGCCGATTGCCAAGAGCTTTAACTACGATTTGATTCAATTGGGTATTGTGATGTGTATCGCATTGGCCGTTGGGGTACTTACGCCACCCGTGGGACTTAATTTATACGTCATGGCCTCGATTACCGGTGAGAAGGTCATGGAGATTGCCAAGAAGTCTGTGGGCTATGTGGTGATCATGATTTTGATGGCGATGGCTGTGGCCTTTATTCCGGGATTGTCTTTAGGCTTGGCCGGTATTGTGGGGTGATGAGATGCTGAGAATTTTAAAAACCATTGATCATTGGGTAAGCCGTATCACGCGTCTCATTTGCGTCGTTGCCCTGGGGGCAATCGTTGTCATGTTCTTGGCAAACGTTTTTGTGCGCTTTGTCCCCATCTACAACTTTACTCAGACAGATGATTGGATTCAGATTTGCCTGATTTGGATGATTTTTTTGGGTGCCCAGGAATTGGTGCGCACGAGAAACCACTTTGTGGTCGAAGTGATGACCGAGCGCTTAGAGGGAATGACCGGAAAAATCTGTCGCGTTGTTGTCTGTGCGATTGAACTCTTGACCTATGCGCTTATCTGTTACTACGGCTGGGTTTGGGTGATGCGTGCTCACGCTTACATGCAGTCCATTCCCTGGATGCAGGTGAAAGTGGCTTACGCCGCCATTCCCATCAGCGCGTTTTTCATGTCGTGCTATGCGTTAAGAGACTTCATTTTGGCTATTCAGGGGCGTTACGACGATTTTGAATCAATTTGATTTGCAGAGGCTATCAATCGCTAATATTGATAGTTCTGCTTTTAAAACGAGTCAGCATACTCAACGCTACATCCGTGTAACGAAATTTATGTCGATAAAGTTGCTTAGATTCATTGTCTTGCATAGTTTGATTCTAAGAGTTTCCTTGCACGATTTGAATTTCTTAACCGTTAGAAAAAATCAAGGGATGGGTTCAAAAGCGTCTGCTCTTAATTTTTCTTTTAGCTCAATAAGTTGCGTACAATAACTCCGTGGATGTCTAAAAGGTAGTAGTGACATGTCGGAGAGTTATTCCTTGATTTCGGCTCGTGAGCATTATTTGATGCAGCCCGTTGTGGATGCCTTTACAGATTATTTGGCGGAGTATATCGCCGGCCGCGTGTTTGACCCGCCTTACCTTACTCAAACCTATCGCCCAAAGGCTCAGTACTGTTTTACGAGTCTGCAGGATGCATGGGAGCAGTACATTCAGGAAGCGCCAAACCGAGAATTTCAAAATCGGCTTATTCACTATGAAAAGCCGCTCAAAGAGGTCATTGATAAACGTAATGACTCGGCTTTTATTCAAATCGTGATTAACATGTTCGGTAAGGACAGTCTGGTTTTAAAAAGTAATCTTGAAGCATTACTGACATCAAAAAATCTATGTGAGTGCACGGCCTATGCGTGCAGTCAGTTGGCGGACGATTCTCCTGAATACACCGTATTCGGAAAAGATTTCGGTCCGCGCATGTCCTCATTTCATTCGCGCATTTATGCGACGCTTTTGCCTGACTTTATAACGTATGAGAGCCGTGTTTGCGCAGCCCTTTGCTATTTTATCCGTCAGTATTGCATCAGCCGCGACATAAAGCTTCCCAAAGAGCTTCAATTGGGCAGTCTTCAGGGATGGGGAAAAACAAAAAAGGACAAGGGTCGTGATGCCTCCTGGAATGGCAATGTGTTTCAAAGACTCGATACGATGAAAAAGCGTCCTATGCGTGAGAGGACCTTTGCCAACAGCAATGTGCTTGCCTCATGGGCGGTGGCCGAGGCAATCAGAAAGGCCAAAGCGAACAAAAAGGGGAGTGCCTGGCTTGAAGGTCCCTATCCCATCCGTAAGGTTGAGGCAGCGCTTTTTATGTTGGGGGCTGAGTTGCCGCCAATAGAGTAAGGTTTTGATTTTGTCTCAAATAAAAAAATGAAACCGGACGAGTTTTTGCTCGTCCGGTTTGTCTTGGAAGGTCTAATGAACTAGAACATTAGAAACTAGCAATTTGACCATCAGTGCGCTTTTCAGTACCGGCGCAGAGAATACCGGTCTTTTCATCGCGCAAAATCACTTGGCCGCGCCCCATGTGATAGGGATCAGGTTGGACAACAATGTCGTGGCCCATGCGTTGTAACAAGCGAACCAAGTGGTTGGGCATGTCATGTTCTACTTCAACCTTCTTGCCGCCGATCCATTGCCAACGCGGAGCGTCCAAGGCTTGTTGCGGGTTCAGGTGGAAGTCGATCATATTCATGATCACTTGCAAGTGAGCTTGGGGTTGCATCCAGCCGCCCATGATGCCCATGGCTGAGATCGGTTGATCACCCTTGGAGATGAAAGCCGGAATAATCGTGTGATACGGACGCTTGCCGCCTTCGTAAGCATTCGGGTGCTTTTCATCGAAGCGGAAGTTTTGAGCGCGGTCGTTTAACGAGATACCAGTACCCGGAACCACGATACCGGAGCCGAAACCTCTGAAGTTACTTTGAATCATGCTCACCATGTTGCCTTCGGCGTCAGCCGTGGCAAAGTACACCGTGGAGCTGTAGCGGGGATCGCCCACTTCAGGCATCAAAGCGGAATCCGGTTTAATCAGTTTTCTGCGGTCATCAGCGTACTTTTGGCTCAAGAGCTGTTCAGAGGTCACGATCATGTGAGAAGGTTCTGCCACATATTCCATCGTATCCACGAAGGCAAGCTTCATGGCTTCGATTTGCTTATGCAACGTATCGATCGTGTCGCGTTCGCCGAACGTGAAGCCTTTCAGGATGTTAAGAGCCATCAAAACCGTGATGCCGTGGCTGTTGGGCGGAATTTCCCAAACATCATAGCCGCGGTAGTCGGTCTTTAAGGGTTCAACCCATTCAGGATGGTAGGCGGCCAAGTCTTCGGCCGACAAGAAGCCATTATGTTCCTTCATAAAGGCATCGATCTTTTGAGCCAAAGCGCCGCGGTAGAAAGATTCACCCTTGGTGCGGGCGATTTCGCGAAGCGTTTCGGCCATGTCATGGCTCTTAAACACATCGCCCGGGCGCAACCACGTGTCGTTCGGCGCAAAGGTGTCAAACCAACCCTTAAATTCCGGACGATCGCGATACTTGCTGTAATTCTTATAGGCTTCTTCCCACAAACGGCTGATGTTGGGGGAAACGGGGTAACCGTTTTCCGCATAATCAATAGCCGGTTGCATCACTTCTTCTAAGGGCAAACGGCCGAAACGCTCATGCATGGCCATCCAGCCGCCGACAGCACCGGGGACGTCGATCGGCTCGACCCCATAGGGCGGGATGCTTTCAAAGCCGCGTTCTTTCAGTTTGGCAATGGAGGCGGCTTTGGGCAAAGGACCTGAACCATTGATACCGTAGAGTTTGCCCTTGTACCAGATAAGGGCGAAGCAGTCAGCGCCCAAACCGTTGCCGGTGGGTTCGACGACAGGCTGAGCGGCGGCTACGGCCACGGCCGCGTCAATGGCGTTGCCGCCTTTGAGCAAAACCTTCAAGCCGGCTGCGGCGCCGGACGGGTTGCCCACGCAGGACATGCCGTTTTTAGCGTAGACCACGTGGCGCTTGGAGGCGTAAGGATAGTCTTGAGCGTCAAATTTAAACATGATACTTTCCTTTCTCTTGGTTCAGAATTCGTTACGCAACAATAAAGGTTTCGAAGATACCTGCGATGATGACGGAAACCGAGGTCACGGTTGTGAAACCGGCCACAAGGTACTTCGACATGATGGCATCCAAAACAACTTGTTTTTCTTCTTCGTTTTCAGCCGCGGCCGTGGCCACTTCGTTGGCAATCAGGTAGGTAGCCGGGAAACCCAAAAGCTGAGCGGCGGCCACACCCAAGGCGACGTTTTTGTGACCTTGAACTTTCCAAAGCGGCAAAATGCCGAAGCAAACATAAAGCAGAACAAAGACAACGATAAAGACGATGACCGTGCTGTAGCCCAACACGATGAGATCGCCCAATTCAATCTTGGCCAAACTCGGAATGATCGAAGCGAACACGGCAACGTTAAAGATACCGCCCGACTTGGCTTGAGCAAGAATGTTTTTCGGCACAAGACCCGTCGTTGCCATAATGGCGCCCAAAATCAAGCACCAAATGGTGTAGCTTAAACCGGTGAACTGTCCGATGCACCAAGCAACCCAAGAGAAGAAGGCCGTGATGCCCAAGCAGACAAACTGACCGTAGTACTTCTTGTGCTTATCAAAGAAAGTGAGCGTGGGTTTTTCGCCGGCTTTGGTTTGAGCCTTATTGGGGTTCACGCCGGTTTGACGGTACACGGCCAACACTTCGCGGGCTTCGCGCAAACCGAAGTAAGAGGCAAAGGGTGTGCCGAAGAATTTTTGCACAGCGTAGAGAATGGTGCCCAAAGCGGCAGCCATTTCCAGGCCGTTTTCCATGGCAGCGGAGGTCATGATCTGCGTGGCCACAATACCGCCGTTGATAATCGGGATAGCAACGATGGTTTCGTTGTAGCCGATCAAGGGAACGAGCACAATCATGCCGATCCAAATGACAGCCATGGATAAGCAGGCGGTTGCCACCGTGCGCCATTCAGCCATCAATTCACGCATATTGATCGTGGTACCCATGCCGAAGACCACAAAGCCCACGGCCCATTTGCCGATTTGCGTTAAACCGGCTTGATTGATGACATCATCCGGAATCCAGTCGGCCATAAAGAAGATTAAGAACAAAAGCAGACTCACGAACACGGAGGAGACTTTTGCCTTAGTGGCCACCCCTAAGAAGTCGCCGATGGCGAAAAACGCCAAGCAGACGAATATGTAAAAAAGCATGCCCTCAAACATGGGTATTTCCTTTCACGTTCAGTTAATTAATTTTTTGGGATACAAACCCATATTTTGCCCATCGTATAGAGGCGTAACACAATCGAAAATAGGGAGTTCACCTAGGCATAAGCGTATTGCTTTAAGGGTATTTACTAATCTTGAAAGAGTTTTTGAAAAGCGTCAAAAAATAACCCACCGTCTGGCGTGACGATGGGTTAATAAAAAATGGTTTAATCAACTGCTCATTTATCAGCGTTTTCAGACGGTTGAGGTGTTGCAACCGGAGCCTGAGAGGTCAGAGCAGGAGCGGCTTTTGCTTTAGGCTTTCTGGGCCTACGCGCTGTCGTTTTGGTCGGGCTTTTGGTTTTTTCAGCCGTGCGGTTGGTTATTCTCGGCGCACGCGGTTTTCTCGGTTTTTTGACTTCTTTTGTTGCCGTTGTGTTATCTGCGACCGTGGCACTCACAGTGGCAGCAGGTTCTTTTTCTGTTTGAGCGGGTGATTCCTGTGAGACTTGTGTTTTAGTATCAGGCGCGCTCTTTGATGTCTGTACTTTGCGAGTGCGGGTTGTGCGTTTTGTTTTCTTGGGCTTGCTGCTTTGAGTTGCAGTGGGTTTGGCTGCTTCTGGAGCCTCAGAGGCTACCGCCTCAGTTGTCTCAGCAGGACGAGAGATGGGGGCACTTTGACGCGTACGAGGTTTGCGTGTGCCGGATGCCCGTTGAGCTTTCGCGGCTTCGCGGCGTTTGTGCGCTTCTTTCTGAGCCGGCGTGCGATTGTCTGTTAAAAGCAATACTTGCTCTTCAACCGCTTCGGTACTGCGGGCAAAATAGATGATGACAGCCGCAGCAATCGCCACCAACAAAATCCAAGCCGAATCCGTCGGGATAAGGAAACCCAACATGAAAAATAAAAGCGCTCCCCACAGAGCCCATTGCCAGGGAATGCGTTTTTTATCGCGACGGCCCTTTTTGTCATGCCAGGCTTTGAGCCCAAAAATGTCATCAAACAAGGCTGACCATTGGGTGCCGCCGGCGGCTTTCTTTGTTTGGGATTTTTTCATTTTCAATCCTTTTTCAGGAAAATCCAACCTTTTCACTATATCACAGAGCGCTAAAAACGGTTCGTGGCAAGAGTTTGTTAATGGAAATGTCGCTACAATTTCGATCGCTTTTTAAACGATTTTGACGTCACCTCTACCATGCTTTCATACGCTTTCGTGCTTTTGCACCTTTCTATACTTTTAGCCGGCTTTACTGGCGTGTTGGGGCGCCTAATCACCCTCAATGAAGGCTTATTGGTGTGGTACCGCGTGATGTTTGCAAGCGGTTTCTTTCTGCTTTACCTGCTTGTCAAGCATGGGCAAATCCGCCTGCCTTTGAAAGATATCCTGCGTATTGCTTGGGTTGGGCTCTTGCTTTGCGTGCATTGGCTTCTTTTTTACGGCTCCATCAAATATTCTAATGTGTCCATCGGTGTTGTCTGCTTTGCTTCTCTCGGATTCTTTACCGCCATTATTGATCCCGTTTGGAGTAAGAGGGCTTTTTCTTTAAGAGAAATTGCCTTTAGTCTTTTGACGATTATCGGCATCGCGCTCATTTTCCATTTTGATACGCGCTATCAGGTTGGCATTGTTCTGGGGGTGCTGTCGGCTATCGCCGCCGCGTTCCTGACGATCGAAAACCGCAGGGTGGGCTCTGACTATCCGCTCATGACGTTTCTTTTTTATGAAATTGCGGCCAGTTTTGTCATCATGAGCGCTTTTTTGCCACTTTATTTGTCGTTTTTCCCGGTTGAGACAATTGTGCCCTCAACGTCCGATTTGATTTATCTTCTGATTTTGTCTTCTTTTTGCACGGTTGGCATGTTCTCGCTTCAGGTTGAGGCGCTCAAACGACTTTCTGCTTTTACCGTCAACTTAAGCTACAACCTTGAACCCGTTTACAGCATTATTTTGGCCATGATTATCTTCAATGAAGCCAAGGATCTTAACTTTGCTTTCTATATCGGCTTGGCTTTGATCTGCGTCTCGGTTTTGCTTCAAAGTTATTTTCATTGGAAGACCTATCAAAAGGTTCAAAAGGCAGTCGCCAACCGCGCCCGTTAAACTAAAACGCCTATCTAGGAATTTCCCAGACAGGCGTTTGTCACTTCAGGCTAATTACAAATTAGCGAGCGCGTTTTTTCAAAAAGCCCTTCGTGACACCGTCAACACCGCTCATGGCGCAAGCCATTAAGAACGCGAGTTGCGGGCCTTGATAGGCATCCACGTGTTCATAGACTTCATCGAGCGTATGCATCTTCCAGTTGCGGCCGCCTGCGCCCATCGCTAAGCTCGGAATACCCATGCTCAGAGACACGTTGTGGTCGCCCGAAGTGGAGGCATACATGTGAAGGGGAAGGCCCAAGGCAAGAAGACCCGCACGGATTGCTTGGCAAACAGGACTTTCATAGGGTTGTTGGCCAGCGGGACGGTTGCCGATCGGGGTAACCGTAACTTTCACCTTGTTGGCTTCATCGGTGATGCCCCAGTGGGCGTTTTCCTCTTCACAGGCTTTTTCAAAGCAGGGCAAAATCTTGTCGCGCAAGGCTAAAAGGGACGCGTTTTCCGTGCTGCGCATGTCGATATCCATAGAAGCGTGCGCGGCGATGGAATTGACCGTCGTGCCGCCCTTGACAACACCCACGGTGTAGGTGGTCTTGGGATCTTTGGGTACTTCCAAATCACAAAGAACCTTGCCGGAACGCATCAATGCGTGAATGGCCGAAGGCTGCCCAAAGCCCAAATAGCTGTGTCCGCCGGGACCGTCAAAGCTTACGCGATAGCGTAAGCTTCCCGTGGCGCCCACAATGGCATCACTCGGATCACACCAGTCAAGCGACATAAATGCATCCACATCCACGTTGGGATCGCGGAAAAGATGCTTCACACCACGCAAGTCCCCTTCGCCTTCTTCACCGACCGTAGCGACGAAAATAATGTCGCCCAAGGTTTGGATCTTGAGCTCTTGGAACATGCGGATGACTTGCAAAAGACCGGCCAAGCCGCGGGAGTCGTCACCGATGGAAGGTGCGTAGAAGCGGTTGCCTTCTTGGCGAACCTTGAAATTAGTGTCCTTAGCAAACACCGTATCCAAGTGGGCTGAAATAATGAGTTTGGTACGGGGTTCGGGGCCAACACCCGGACGACGCCCGATCACATTGCCCACTTCATCCATGTGTACATCTAAAAGACCGAGTTTGGTAAAACGTTCAACAAAATCTTTTCCGCGGATTTCTTCACCGAAGGGAGAGGAGGGGGTTTCGGTGATGGCAATTTGTTCTTGTAAGCAAAGATCGTCCTGATCCACAGCCAATTGAAGAGCCTTTTTGATTAGATCAGCGGCCATCAATGTATCCATTACCGTTTTGGTTTCAGGAAGAAGGGGCGGCAAGCCCGGTTCCAGATTTTTCTTTTCTGTGCTCATGGGAGTTTCCTTTAAGCAGTTAGTCAACCCATTCATTTTAACTCAGTCGGCTTTTTGAAATAGCGGAAAATGATCGGGATGCATTCGTATCACAGATAAAACTAATGCCAACTTGATATTGTTTTGGACAAAATGTTCTTTTTGAGCTCTAAAATTTTGTGCTAGATTCTTCAGAGAAATTTCATTGTAGGTGTCTTTATGCTGAACTTTAATTACTGCAATCCCACCCGCATTCTTTTCGGTCGTGATGAACATAAGAAATTGGGTGAGGCTCTCAAAAAAGAAAATATCGGCAAGGTGCTGATTGTTTACGGTGGCGGCAGCGCTTTAAAAAACGGAACTGTTTCTGCTGTCCAGGCCTCTTTGGAAGAAGTTGGAATTGAATACTTCACGATTGGCGGCGTGCGTGCCAATCCCACGTTGGATTTTGCGGCCAAGGTTAAAAAGATTGCGGTGGACTCTCAAGTGGATGCCCTTTTGGCGATCGGCGGCGGAAGCGTTATTGATACCTGCAAAGTGGCGGCGGCCTGGACAAAATACGATGGCGATGCCTGGGACTTTTTCACCAAAGGCGTGGCTATCACCGATGCTATCCCCGTGGCCTGTGTACTGACTATTCCTGCCGCCGGCAGTGAGCAGTCAATCCGCATGGTGATTAACCACAATGGACTCAAGCTTGGAACCGCGAGCGAAAAAATTCGTCCGTTGATCTCTGTGGTTAATCCGGAACTTTTCTTTACGTTGCCTGAGAACCAGATCGCGGCCGGTGTCGTTGACATGATTAGCCACATCTTTGAGCGCTATTTCACCAATACGGAGCATGTGGAGTTTGTGAGCGGTCAAGCTGAAGCTGCCATTCGCACGGCCATGGAAATGGGACCGAAGTTGCTTGAAAACCACAGTGACTACGACGCCTGGTGTCAGGTCGCCATGGTGGGCAGCTGGGCTCATAACGGCTACTACGGTTTGGGGCAGGTTGAAGATTGGGCCTGTCACGCGATGGAGCACGAACTGTCGGCTTTTGATCCCGCTATTACTCATGGAGCAGGACTTGCGGTGATTACGCCTGCCTGGCTTCGTTATGTGGCGGAGGTGAACCCCGCCCGTATGCAGCGTTTTGCAAAGAAAGTGATGGGCGTTGAGACGCTTGAAGAGGGGATTGCCAAACTGCAAGCCTTCTATGCGGCGATGAAGATGCCTACAAAACTCTCTGACTTCGGGTTAACTCAAGAGGCGCTTGAAGCCTGCGCGGCGAGTGCTTGTGCCCGAACGGGTACGATCGGACAATTTAAAAAATTGACCTCCGAAGACGTTTTAGCCATATACAAAAGTGTGTTTTAGGCAAAACTGCTCATTGCAGTGCTTTACAAAGCGCTTTTGCGAGGGCTAAAATAACCCCGTCAGTTTAATAGGAATTTTCAAGTGATTCTGAGTCGCAATACTCTCCGAACTACAACAACTCGTTAACAATTTGCTAACGAGCCCGCTTGTGTTGCTTGAAAATCATTCAAAATTAAAAGTGTGGCTTTTCGGTAAGCCACACTTTTTTTATAGATTTATACCGAAGAATAAGGAATGGAAAAATGCTATTCGTAACGCTTCCAGACGGTTCCAAACGAGAATTTGAATCGGCTGTGTCAGTCGCCGATGTAGCCAAGAGCATCAGCACGAGCCTTGGCAAAGCCGCAATTGCCGCACGTCTTGATGATAAGTTGGTGGATACCTCCACAGTCATTGACCATGACGCCACATTGGCCATCATCACAGAAAAGGATCCTGAAGCGCTCGAAATCGTTCGTCACTCTACCGCTCACTTGATGGCTCAGGCTGTCAAAGAACTCTATCCCGATGCTCAGGTGACGATCGGACCGGCTATCGAAAACGGTTTTTACTATGACTTTTCCTACAAGCGTCCGTTTACGCCCGAAGATTTGACGGCCATCGAAAAGCGCATGGATGAGTTGGCCGCTAAAAATATCCCGATCGTTCGCAAGGAAATGAAGCGTGAAGACGCGATCAAATTCTTCCTCGGACTCGGTGAAAAATATAAGGCTGAGCTCATTGAAGCGATTCCGGAAGGTGAAACGATTTCGCTTTATGAACAAGGTGACTTCGTTGACCTTTGCCGCGGCCCTCACGTGCCGAGCACGGGTAAATTGAAGGTGCACAAGCTCATGAAAGTGGCCGGTGCCTACTGGAGGGGTGACTCCAAAAACGAAATGCTGCAACGCATTTACGGCACCGCTTGGCTCAAAAAAGATGACCTCAAAGCCTACCTCACGATGCTTGAAGAAGCGGAAAAACGTGACCACCGTCGCTTGGGCAAGGAATTGGATCTTTTCCACTTGCAGGAAGAAGCGCCGGGCATGATTTTCTGGCATGCCAAGGGCTGGGCTTTGTGGCAGCAAGTTGAAAAGTACATGCGTACGATTTATCAAGATAACGGCTACGACGAAGTTAAAGCGCCTCAAGTGCTTGACCGCTCGCTTTGGGAACGTTCCGGCCACTGGGCCAAGTATCGTGAAAATATGTTCACGACGGAGTCTGAAAACCGTTACTACGCCTTAAAGCCCATGAACTGCCCGGGTCACATTCAGATTTTCAACTCCGCTTTGCGCAGCTATCGCGATTTGCCGATGCGTATCGGTGAATTCGGTCAATGCCACCGCAATGAACCGTCGGGCTCTTTGCATGGTTTGATGCGCGTCAGAGGCTTCACGCAGGATGACGGCCATATTTTCTGTACCGAAGATCAGATTTTGGCCGAATGTGAAGCTTATTCCAAGTTGGTTAAAGAGGTGTATCACACCTTCGGTTTTGACAATATTGCCTACAAAGTGGCCACGCGTCCTGCCATGCGTATCGGTGAAGATGCCGCTTGGGACAAAGCCGAAGCCGCTTTGATGCAAAGCTTGGATGCGCTTGGCCTGAAGTATGACATTTTGCCCGGTGAAGGCGCTTTCTACGGTCCGAAGATTGAGTACCACTTAAAGGACTGCTTGGGTCGCTCTTGGCAGTGCGGTACGATTCAGGTTGACTTCCAAATGCCGGGCCGCCTGGGAGCTGAATACGTGGCCGAAGACAATACGAGAAAGACGCCTGTGATGTTGCACCGTGCCATCATTGGTTCTCTTGAACGTTGGATCGGTATGCTGATTGAACACTACGCGGGTGCTATGCCTGTATGGTTGGCTCCGGTTCAAGTGGCCATTGCAAACATTACCGAACATCAGGCCGATTACGTTGATGAAATCGCCGCCAAGATGAAGGCAGCCGGTCTTCGTGTTCAAAAAGACGTTCGCAATGAAAAGATCAACTACAAGATTCGCGAATTGAGCTTGCAGAAGATTCCTTACATTGTTGTTGTCGGTGAAAAGGAACGTGAAGCCGGAACGGTTGCCGTCCGTGCTCGCGGCGGCAAGGACTTGGGTGTCATGAAACTTGAAGATTTCATCGCTCGTGTGGTTGATGAAAACGCCCAAAAGGTCAATAACTGATTGAAGTGATTTTTTCAGTTTGACCAAACACCCGGCTCGTGAAGCATTCGCGGTCGGGTGTTTTGGTGTCGTGAAGTGAAAAAATTGCTTTTTTGTGTTGTTTTTTAAGTTTTTGCTCACCAAAAATCAAACAAAAAGTGGTAAAGTGAGCGCTTCGCGCTGTCTTGCGTGACAATGTAGAGTTTTTAGGAGAACGATCATAGCTCAAGAACGTACGCACCGAATCAATCGTGAGATTCGCGTGCCTGAAATTCGCTTGACGGGTGTCGATGGCACCCAAATCGGTATTGTGCGCACTTCCGAAGCTTTGGCCATGGCCGAAGAAGCGGGGGTGGATTTGGTGGAAGTGGCCGCTAAGGCTAATCCTCCTGTTTGCCGCTTGATGGACTACGGCAAGTTCCGTTATCAAGAACAAAAGCGCCAACAGGAAATGAAGGCCAAGCAAAAGGTCATTCAGGTCAAGGAAGTGAAGTTCCGTCCGGCCACCGATGAAAATGACTATCAAACGAAGCTTCGCGCGCTCATCCGCTTCTTGGGTGACGGCAACAAGGCAAAAGTGACGCTTCGTTACCGCGGTCGTGAAATGGCCCATCAGGATTTAGGCCAAGATGTGCTCACACGCATTCGCGAAGATCTGGCAGAAATTGCTCAAGTAGAACAATTCCCGAAACTTGAAGGCCGCCAGATGATTATGGTACTTGCGCCTAAACGCAAAAAGTAATATCATTCGCAGTTTCGTAGCCGAGTCATTCTTTTTAGAATCCCTCGCGGACTTTTTTGTGTGCCGCGATAAGGCAAAATGGGACTCGGCCTATAACAAGTGAGATCCGGTTGACAAGTCTTTCGCAAGGTGTGAAAGCACCGGTGATCATCTAATAACAAAAGGAAATCGGTCAAATGCCGAAGATGAAAACGAAGAAGGCTGCCTCTAAGCGCTTTAAAGTGCGCTCCGGCGGCTCCATTAAGCGTGCTCACGCTACCAAGCGTCACATTCTTTCCCATCGTACGACGAAGAACAAGCGTCATTTGCGCGGAATGGTCACCATTCACGACTCTGACAGCAAGTCCATCCATCGTATGTTGCCCTACGCCTAATTAGGAGGAGAGAAAGATGCCCAGAGTAAAACGTGGTGTAACCGCTCGTGCTCGTCATAAGAAGATTATGAAACTCTCCAAGGGTTTCATTCTTCGTCGCAATAATGTTTTCCGCGTTGCCAAGCAAGCGGTGATGAAGGCCGGTCAGTACGCTTACCGTGACCGTCGCAATAAGAAGCGCGTTTTCCGTCGCTTGTGGATCGCTCGTATCAATGCCGGCGCTCGCGCCAACGGCATGACCTACAGCGTGTTCATGAACGGCTTGAAGAAGGCTAACATCGCTTTGGACCGTAAGGTTCTTTCCGATATGGCTATCTTCGACAAGGCCGGCTTTGCCAGCCTCGTGGAAAAGGTGAAGAGCCTGTAATTCGTTCTGAACGAGTTTTATAAAAGAAGAGCCGCAAGCCATTGAGCAAGCGGTTCTTTTTTTATTCGCCGCACTTTTTGCACACCTTTTTCCCCAAGAATTCCCAAAGTTGTCCACAATGTTGTTCACAAAAATTGTGGAAAAACACACCGAATGTTCTCACTTTTCTAGACGAAGCCTTTGCGATGGCTTAAAATCAACAAATTCTCTTAATCGTTTCTAATAAGACAAAATGAAAGAAATTCGCACGCGTATCGCACCGTCTCCGACCGGAATGATGCACTTGGGCACCGCCCGCACGGCTATTTACTGCTGGGCCTATGCACGCCACTTTGTAGGCGGCAAGTTCCTCCTTCGTATCGAAGATACGGACCAGGAGCGCTCCACGCAAGAAGCCGTTGACGTGATCATCAATGGCATGAAGTGGTTGGAACTCGATTACGACGAAGGTCCTATCTACCAAATGGATCGTTTGAACCGCTATAAAGAAGTGGTCGATATGATGCTCGAAAAGGGCTTGGCTTATAAGTGCTACGCCACCAAGGAAGAGTTGGAAGCCTTGCGCGAAGAACAGATGGCCAAGAAGATTAAGCCCCGTTATGACGGTCGCTGGCGTCCTGAAAATTGTGTCGGTCGTCCGATTCCGGAAGGCATCACGCCTGTGATCCGCTTCCGTAATCCCGATACCGGCACGGTTACCTGGAATGACATGGTCTATGGCCCGATTTCTTTTGAAAATACCGAATTGGACGATTTGGTGATCATGCGCGGTGACGGTATTCCGACCTATAACTTCGCTGTTGTGGTTGACGATATCGACATGAAGGTGAGCCACGTTGTCCGCGGTGCTGACCATATCAATAACACCCCTCGTCAGATCAATCTTTATAAGGCCTTGGGTGCTGAAGTGCCGGAATTTGCCCACCTGCCGCTCATCAATGGTCCGGATAATCGTAAGTTGAGTAAGCGCAATGGCGACGCAAGCGTAATGGATTACGAAAAGAAGGGCTATTTGCCTGAAGCTTTGGTTAACTACCTTGCTCGTTTGGGTTGGGGCCACGGCAACGATGAAAAATTTACGAAGGCTCAATTGGCCGAGTGGTTTGATTTGCGGCATTGCTCCAAGTCTCCCGCTTGCTTGGATCCGAAGAAGCTCAATCACTTAAATCACCTCTATATCGCAGAGGCTGACAACGATCGCCTTGCCAGTTTGGTGCGTCCGCGTATCGAAGCTCGAGGCGGCGTGATTGACGGTCATGCCGATTTGGCCCGTGTGATGGAAATCACTAAGCAGCGTCCCGAAACGCTCGAAGCGCTTGCCGACAACTGCATGATTTTCTACCGCCCGTTGCAGCGCGATGAAGCGCTTGTGCGTGAGGTGCTTGCCAATGAACAAAGCTTGGCAGCTGTGAAGCTTTTCCTTGAACGCGCCCGCGGTGTTGAGAATTGGACCGCAGAAAACATCTACGGTGTTTTAAAGAGCATCATGGATGAAATGGGTATCAAGATGCCTGTGGTGGCAGTGCCTATTCGTGTGCTGGTCTTTGGTGAAAAGATTTCGCCTGTCTTTGATAAGACGCTTGAATTGTTTGGTAAAGACACCGTCATTGCCAATATCGAAAGCGGCTTGAAGATGCTCTGATAGAGTATTGGTATTGCTCAAAGTCCCGTGCGCTTTTTTCAAGTTGCGCGGGATTTTTTATTTCTTCAAAAAACGTCTTCCGTTCTCATCAGGTTGAGTGATGAGACCTTCTTCCTGCATCGCTTCAAGCAACGCTTTAGCCCGAGACTCATCGATACGAAGCCGATTTTGCATTGCGACAATGGTGCGTTTTTCATCTAAAACGAGCAGTGCCTTGGCAGCTCCTAAAAGTGCATCACCATTGTCTTTGAGGTTAAATCCTGCTGCTTCGAATGTCTCTCGGACACTGGCACTCAGACTTCTGATGTAGTCGTCTGTGGTGTTTTTAGAGGGAGTCGGAAGAATCAGCATTTGCGCATGTTCAAATTTTTGCTCAAGCGCTTTTAGCCTCATGGTTGTGATTCTTCGTGGAGCACCTTTTGCTTTACCGATCACTGCAGAAATCTTTTGAGATAAACCCTCTGTTGCCATCGCCTCGTAGAGATAGGCACTTAAGACAAGAATTACTTTCGGTCGGCACTTTTCGATGGCTTCGACAATGCGGTCGGCATGTTGAGCATAATAGCGAACGGTCTGCGGACCGTGCAGATCGCCAGGGACAGAATCGCACCATACAACTTCCGTTGTATGAGCTTCAAGCCAGGTCGGATTATGTGTGGAGCCTGAAAGGGGAATGCCCCAAAGGGAAAACCATCGCACTAAAGCGTCGCGAATTTTTCCCTGCTTGGCTCGTGGATCAAAGTAGTGCGACGGCAGTGGCCCCACTGCTCCTTGCTCAGGAAGCGTGATAATGAGTAATCCGCCTTCAGTGAGAAGATCCATCGTTACAGTCCTTTACCGGGGGAGCGCTTTGATTGGTTAGCGCGAGCCTGTGCCATGAATAATTTTAAGCGGTTGCTGAAATTGGCGTGCGAAGTTCCCGCTTCAAAATCAATGGCACACAGATTGGCGTTCGGATAAAGCTGTCTGAGTACCCGCATCACGCCTTTACCCGTAATGTGGTTGGGCAGACAAGCAAAAGGCTGCAGACAGAGCACATTGGGAGCGCCTGTTTCTAAAAATTCCACCATTTCAGCGGTAAGAAGCCAACCTTCGCCGGCTTGTTGGGCCGGAGACATGAGGCTGTTAAGACGCGCTAGGTGTTCTTTAAGTGTCGGCATTCCGTTGAAACCTGCTTGGCTTAAAGCTTGATTGGCGATGCTTCTGAGAGATTCAAAGTACCGCACAAAGAGGTCAGAGGTGAAAGCCCGCATCTTGGGCCCCTTTAGCGCCTTAGCCTGGAAAATCGGATCGTAAAGACAATACAAAAGAAAGCTCGAAATATCGCCTAAACGCGGCTCAGCCCCTTCGGCAAAGAGTTCTTCCAAAATGTTTAGGTTTGCCTGCGGGTGATACTTCAAAAGGATTTCGCCCACAATGCCGACCTGGGGTTTAGGCGTGTCTGTGCATTCAATAGCGGCAAATTCTTTGGCCATTTGTAAAGCATTGACTCGAAGCGCACTCTTACCTTTATCAATATCTCGGCAGGCAAACGCTTGCCATTTATCTAAAAGCTTCTGAGCGCTGCCCGGTACTTTCTCATAAGAGCGGGTTTTTAGATAGAGCTTTTGCAGCAAATCACCGTAAAGCACTCCCAAGGCGATTCGGTTAATGCCTTTAAGTCCCAACGGAAGGTGTTCCGTACCGGTTACCTTCTGTGTCGAGATAGTGATAACGGGAAGCTCTTCCATATCAAGGTCTTTGAGTGCCCACTTCAAAAGTGTCGCGTAGTTAGTGGCGCGGCACGGTCCGCATGTCTGCGCGAGCAAAAGCGCGCTCGTATCCTGATCGAAATCTTTCGATAAAACGGCATCCAACAACTGTCCGATGACAACAATGGCCGGATAACAGGCGTCGTTATTAACGTAGCGCAACCCTAATTGAATCGCCTCGGGGCGTACCTGTGGCAAGAGTTTGACATTAAAGCCTAAGCTTTTCAGAGCGCTTTCAAGAATCGGAAAGTGGATCGGTGCCATTTGAGGCACGTAAATTGTCTTGACGGCTTTAAGATCCAGTTTTTTCTTTTCCTTCGGACGATCGTGCCAGACAATGGGTGACTCTTGAATACCGGCATGCAATTCACGTCGGTCTTTGACAGCGGCAAAAAGTGAGCGCAAGCGAATCCGTGCTGCTCCCAGCGTATCGCCTTCGTCGATTTTGAGCATTGTATAAAGTTTGCCGGCTGGCTCCAGAATACGCCGAACCTGCTCGGAGGTAATGGCATCGAGTCCGCAACCGAAACTGACCAAATGAACAAGTTCCGCCCACGGTTTATCACGTGTGAGCTCGGCTGCACGGTATAGGCGGCTATGGAATGTCCACTGGTCGATGACATCCAGTGAAGTCGTGTCGGGGGCCAAGTGCGCGATTGAATCCTCCGTGACAATCTCAGCGCCCATGGAGGCGATCAGTGTGCAAATGCCGTGGTTGACGAAGGGATCCATATGATAGGGGTGGGAAGCAATCACCACTAAGGGAGCCTTGGAAACTTCGTGTTCACGCCAGCACTTTTCCCCCATCTGTCGGACTTGGCGCTGATAGGTTTGCTGCGCGGCTTCCGCACTCTGAACGGCCTCGCGAATTTCTGCGACCGTAATTTCCGGGAATGCTTCTCTTATGGCTCGTTGAACGGTTTCAGCCTCATTGAGATCCACAAAAGGTGTAAGAAGTTTCGCTTCAGGATGGGTGCACTCAAAATTAAGTTTCAAAGCTTCAGGATAGCCGCCAACCACCGGACAGGCAAAGCGACCCGGCACATTTGCAAAATTCGTTCGTTCTTTCGGAATGCAGGGCAGCCAAATACGTTTGACGCCTTTTTTGGCCAGCCAGGTGACGTGTCCGTGGGCAAGCTTAGCCGGCAGACAAAGGCTTTGAGAGGGAATACTTTCAATACCGAGCCCTGCGATGTAGTGATCCGAATAGGGGGAGAGCTCCACATGAAATCCGAGTTTCGTAAAAAGCTCAAACCAGTAGGGGTAATGCTCATAGATATTGAGCACTCGCACAATGCCGATTGAGCCTCGAGGGGCTTCGTTTTCGGGCAAGGGTTCTCGGTTAAAAAGAAGACTGCACTTTTTGTCAATGAAGTGCTCAGAGTTTTTACCTTCAATGCCTTTGAGAGCAAAATCACAACGGTTGCCGCTTACGTGTTTTTGCCCGCTCGCAAAACGATGCAAAGTTAACAGACAGTGGTTGTTGCAGCTCTTGCAGCGAAATTCAGTTGTTTTGACGCCGGAAAGATCGAGCGCCTTCGGGCTTAAATCCAAAAGGGGAGTATCCGCCGTTGTTCTTTCGCGAGCAATTAACGCAGCGCCATACGCGCCCATTAAACCGGCTATATCCGGTCGGATTACCTGTCGGCCGATGTAAAGCTCAAAGGCTCGCAGGATGGCGTCATTTAAGAACGTGCCGCCTTGCACCAAGACATGCTCGCCCAACTGTTTGGTATCGGCAATACGAAGCACTTTGTGTAAAGCATTTAAAACAATTGAGTGGCACAGCCCCGCGGCAATGTCGGCAACGGTTGCTCCCGCGCTTTGTGCTTGTTTTACCTTTGAATTCATGAACACAGTACAACGGGTGCCTAAATCACAGGGATTTTGCGCATGAAGCGCACTGTCAACAAATTCGTGAAGAGTAAGCCCTAATTGCTTAGCGTATGTTTCAATGAAAGAGCCGCAGCCCGAAGAGCAAGCTTCATTTAATTTAACATCGGCGATTGCGCCTGCCGTTACCTTCAGGCACTTCATGTCCTGGCCGCCAATGTCAATCACGTAACTTGTTTGGGGATCAAAGGCGACTGCGGCGCGCTGGTGCGCGAGGGTTTCGACTTCATTGAATTGGCTGCCCAAGGCCGCTTGCGCAAGACTTGCGCCGTAGCCAGTCGTGCACATGGCGCGCACTCTGGCTTTATCCGGTAAAGCCGCGGTAAGAGCCAAAATTTCCGGAATCAGTTTGGGCAAGGGATCGCCTTCATTGTGGTTGTACCAGTCATAAAGAATGGCGCCATCTTGATCAATTAATGCGAGTTTGACCGTTGTGCTGCCAAGGTCAATACCTAAAAACAGCTCGCCGTTCGCATTTTGCAATTGCCCTCGTTTGGCGCAATGAGCGGCGTGTCGCTTTTTGAAGTCATCAAGCTCCTGTTGATTTTTAAAAAAAGGAGCCAGGTGAGCAGACTCGCCCGCGATAGTGTCAATTGGAGCGAGTTTTTCCAAAAATTCTTCAAGCGTTGTCTCTTCATCTTTGGTGTTTTCAAACGCATCAACGGCGGCCCCATAAGCAACAGCGTATTGAGAATTATCGAAATGCTCGAAGGTTGTTTTATCGGCTTTAAGTTTTCGCTCAAAGGCACTTGCCAGTTGCGGCAAAAAATGTAAAGGTCCGCCTAAAAAAGCCACCCGTCCTTCAATGGGTCGACCGCATGCCAAGCCGCTGATGGCCTGATCTGCGACGGCTTCAAAGATGCTTCGGGCGATTTCTGAGCGAGGAACGCCGCTGTTTAAGAGTGCAACAACGTCTGTTTTGGCAAAAACACCGCAGCGGGAAGCAATCGGGTGGGAGCGCTTAGCGTCTGCGGCCAGTTCATTGAGCCCGATGGGGTCGGTGTCTAAGAGCGAAGCCATCTGATCAATAAAGGCGCCGGTGCCGCCCGCGCAGGCTTCGTTCATGCGAAGTTCAACACCTTGTGTGAGGTAAATGATTTTGGCGTCTTCGCCGCCCAGTTCCACTGCAACATCCAAAAGGGGATCATTTTCATGCAAGTACGTCCCTGCTGCCACCACTTCCTGCACAAATCCGGTGCCCGTTGCACCGGCTAGGATCAAAGCGCCCGAGCCTGATAGCCGGACAAAGGCTTTTTGGCAATCATAGTGCGCAATCAAATCCGATAAAAGCCATTTGAGTGTTTGAACCACCGCACTTTTATGGCGTTCGTAACGGGCGGCGACGATTTTTTTATTGCCGTCAATGAGCGCGTATTTAATGGTTGTCGAACCAATGTCAATGCCTAAAGACAAACAGGCGTTTTGAGACTGCATATACCGAAACTGAAATAATTATCAATAAAAAAGGCCCTATCGGCATCACCAAATGGCCGAATGGACTGGGTCTTACACATTCTTAAATTTTAACGGAGATGCTGCTGCTTGGATTGCCTAGTTTTTGGGCAAATTTGTTATTGGTTGGCAGGAATTGAAATGACGAAATTGGAACTTAGTCTTTCTGAAACAAAATCCGGGAAAACAACAGATGCTTTCCCGGATCGATAAGGCTTAGGTTTAGTTTTCGATCACTTCAGCCTTTTCAATAATCACATTTTCTTTGGGAACATCATCATAGAAGCCCCAACGGCCGGTCTTAACCGCTGCGATTTGATCGACCACGTTTTCACCAGCAACGACTTTGCCGAAAACGGCGTAGCCCCAACCTTGCGGAGTGGGAGCCGTGTGATTGAGAAAGTCATTGTCTACGACATTGATGAAAAATTGAGCCGTAGCAGAGTGCGGATCACTTGTGCGGGCCATGGCGATGGTGTACTTGTCGTTACGCAGACCGTTATCCGCTTCATTTTCGATCGGTTCGCGGGTTTGTTTTTGCTTCATCCCGGGCTCGAAGCCGCCGCCTTGAATCATGAAACCGGGAATAACACGGTGAAAGATCGTGTTGTTGTAGAAGCCATCGCGGACGTATTGTTCGAAATTTTTGCTCGTTGCCGGAGCATGTTCGTAATCGAGTTCGATATCAATGACGCCGTAGTTGGTAGTTAAACGAATCATTTCTACTTTCCTTTAATAACAGACATATTCTTAATGACCACATCGCGGATGGGCACGTCATCGTAGTAGCCGACGGAATGCGTTTTGACTCGGGCAATAGCATCAACCGTGGACATGCCGGAGACTACTTTGCCAAAAACCGCGTAGCCGTTACCGTCCTGAGCCTGATTGGCATCAAGGAAGCGGTTATCCCTTACATTGATAAAAAATTGGCTTGTGGCTGAATTCGGATCATTGGTGCGGGCCATGGCAATGGTACCCCGCACATTGGACAGTCCGTTTCGCGATTCTAAAGCAATTGGCGCCCGCGTGTCCTTTTCTTCCATGCCCATCACAAAACCACCGCCCTGGATCATGAAATTCGGAATCACACGATGAAAGAGCGTGTTTTTATAAAAGCCGCTCCTGACATAGGCTAAAAAGTTTTCAACTGTCTTCGGGGCAGCCTTGGTGTTGAGCTCAATCACGAAAGCCCCCATGTTCGTATCCACTTTGACTTGAGTGGCTTGCGCAGCAAAAGCGGCAGGCGCGATGGCTACCATGGCTAGGGCAACAACGGCTGCGCGGCGAGTAAAAGAAGTCATTTAAAATCCTCAAGAGTTTTGATCCAAATATTTTTTGAACGCTTTGAGCTTTCTGGCTAAAACTTTGTTATCGGGGGCCAGGGAAGCTGCTTTTTCATAGTATTGCAGGGCCTGAGCCGTGTCAGGATTTTTTCCTTGCAAGGCCAGGTCTCCTAAATTTTCATAACCCATTGAAAAATTGGGATTGATGGTGACAGCCTGTAAAAGAAGTTCACGGGCTTTCACTAAGTTGCCCTCTGAAGCGTAGATTGCGGCCAGATTGTTATAGGGTTCAACAATCTCCGGATAGGACCGGATGAGTTCGTTAAAGTAGCGTTTGGCGGTTGGATTATCACCCATGCGGCTGTAAATGACCGCGCGCTTAAACTTCAATTGAACATTTTGGGGATTGTGTTTAAGCGCTTGGGCAATGTGCTTGAGCGCATCACGCCATTGATTTTCAACAATGAGCCGATCAATAAGTTCTATGCGTTCATTTTCCGTGCGGGGCTCGTCGTACTCAAAAGCGGCCATGGCCGGCAAAGAAGCCGTGGCACTGAGCAAGATGGCGGCCATTGTATAGGGCAGCAATTTCTTAAGTTTGAACATTTCGAGACATCGATAGTAAAGTCATTTGCATTATATCGGCGAAGCATTCTTTTCTTATTAAACAAATGCAACGAAGCGTTTCGAAGCTGACGTAATTGGCAGTAGCCACAAATGTGAAAAGATGGTTCGCTCGCCCGCCGCTTCCTATATACTGTCAAGAATCGGTAACTTGATTTTGAAAACAATAAAGAATTTCCATGGCTCTTGAACTTTATTCCACACTATCTCGCCGCAAACAGGCTTTTGAACCGATCACTGCGGGGGAAGTAAAAATGTACGTCTGCGGCGTCACGGTGTACGACTACACGCATATCGGTCACGGCCGCACCTTTATCTCTTTTGACATCATTCGCCGTTGGCTTGAAGCAATCGGTTATAAAGTGACATTTGTACGCAATATCACGGACGTCGATGACAAGATCATTCGCCGTGCTGCTGAACGTCACGTGAGCTGTGAAGCATTGACCGACGAGTTCTCCCGAGCTATGCAGGAAGACATGATCGCTCTCGGCTGCTTGCCGCCTACCGTTGAGCCTCGCGCCACGCACTTCATCCCGCAAATGCTCAACATCATCGAAAAGTTGCAGCAAAAGGGACTGGCCTATCAAACAAAAAGCGGTGACATGGCCTATGCCGTTCGTCAATTTAAAGATTACGGCAAACTCTCCGGCAAATCGATTGATGATTTGATCAGCGGCGAGCGTGTGGCAACTGACGATACCAAGCGTGATCCGCTTGATTTTGTATTGTGGAAAAGCGCCAAACCCGGTGAACCGCAATGGGATAGCCCTTGGGGTAAGGGTCGTCCGGGTTGGCACATTGAGTGCTCGGCGATGAGCTGCCACTATTTGGGCGAAACATTTGATATTCATGGCGGCGGTCCGGACTTGATTTTCCCGCACCACGAAAATGAAATCGCTCAAAGTGAAGGGGCAAACGGAAAGCGCTTTGCCAACTACTGGATGCACACGGGTCCTTTGCGTGTAATGAATAAAGAAGGCAAAGAAGAAAAGATGAGCAAGTCGCTCGGAAACTTCTGGACCGTGCGCGATGCCATTGCTGAAACCGATGATAAGTTCGGTGTCGGTAACGGCGCTCAGGTGCTTCGTTTCTTCTTAATGCGCACGCATTACAGAAGTCCGATTCTGTTTGGACCGGACTTAATTGTCGATGCGTACCAAAGCTTAAAGCGTCTTTATACGGCCTTAAAGGATGTTCCTGCTGACGATTTGCCGCTTGATTGGAACGAAGAGTGCGCCAAGCGTTTTGCCGAGGCAATGAATGATGACTTCAATGTTCCGGTGGCAGTTGCTCAACTTTTCGAATTGGCCAATCGTGCACAGGCTCAAAAGAGCGCTGCAATGAGTCGTCAGTTAAAGAAGCTCGGTGCAATTCTCAATATCCTGCAAGCGGATCCCGAAGTGTTCCTCAAGGGTTCTACGGCCGGGCTTGATGAAGCCGCCATTGAAGAAGCCATCGCTGCTCGCGCGGCCGCTAAAAAGGCCAAGGATTATGCGAAGGCCGATGAAATTCGCAAACATTTGGCCGAACAGGGTGTGATGCTTACGGATACACCGCAAGGGACGACTTGGCAACGTGTATTGGTTGAAAAATCACATTAACTAAATGACGGCTCATTTGTCTACAGAAAGCGCCTTTCCCGACTACTGGAAGGAGGCGCTTTTTTATCTTTCTGAGCGAGATCCGGTGATGAAGCGCCTTATTGAGCGTTACCGTCATATTGAATTTACCGCTCACGAAAGCGTCATCGCTTCCATTCTACGAGCCATTGTTGGCCAGCAAATTTCCAATAAAGCTGCCGCGACCCTTTGGGGCAGGCTTTGCCTACTAAAACACGGTCGTTGGGATTCTTTTATTGTGGTTACACCTACAAGTACGTTGCGCGGCCTTGGTTTTAATCCTCGAAAAATCGCGGCGATGAAAGAAGTGGCTTGGCGATTTGTTTGCGGTCAGTGGACTGAAGAGGGTTTTGCTCGAATGGATGACGCGACGGTCAGCCGTGCGATTGAGAGCATTCGGGGGCTGGGGCCGTGGAGCGCGATGAGCGTTTTAATTTTTGCTCTGAAGCGCCCCGATATTTTTCCGTTGGACGATTTTGGCGTTCGACAGGCCCTCGTAAATCTCTATTTTCCCGATGAAAATGTCATTTCTGTGGGGCGCAGTGGGGCTAAAAGCCGTGTAAAATTACTCGCTAATGTTTGGGCGCCGTATCGTACCGTCGCCACCTGGTTTTTATGGCGTTCCTTAGAAAATACGCCCCTCGAAAAAGAGAGTGAATAATGGCAAAACAAGTTTTTTTAGATTTTGAAAAGCAAATTGAAGAGCTTCAAAGCAAAATCGACGAGTTAAATGAAATGCAGGAAAAAGATGAGGGTAAAAAGATTGACCTGTCATCTGAAATTGAGCAGCTCCAGCACAAAACTGAAGAGCTTCTGAAAGAAACCTATGCTGATTTGACTCCGTGGCAGACTTCACTCGTTGCCCGCCATCCCCAGCGCCCTTACATGCTCGATTATGTGAACATGGTCTTCACGGATTTCCACGAATTGCACGGTGATCGTGCCTATGCTGACGATACCTCGATTGTGGGTGGTTTGGCTCGTTTGGCCGGTCAGCCCGTGGTGGTGATCGGTCATCAAAAGGGACGAGATACGAAAGAGCGCATGATGCGCAACTTCGGTATGAGCCGTCCGGAAGGCTATCGTAAGGCTTTGCGCCTGATGCGTTTGGCTGAAAAGTTTTCGCTTCCGGTCTTTACGTTTATCGACACACCGGGGGCCTATCCGGGTATCGGCGCCGAAGAGCGTGGTCAATCTGAAGCCATCGGTCACAATCTCTATGAAATGAGCCATCTCAAAACCCCCATTATCGCCACCGTTATCGGTGAAGGCGGGTCGGGCGGCGCTTTGGCTATCGCTGTGGCAGATACGGTCAATATTTTGCAGTACTCCATCTATTCAGTAATCAGTCCCGAAGGTTGTGCTTCTATTTTGTGGAAAGACGCCTCTCGCGCTCCGGAAGCGGCTCAGGCTTTGGGTCTGACCGCCGATCGTTTACGTGAGTTGGGTTTGGTGGATCGCGTCCTTTCTGAACCGTTGGGCGGCGCCCATCGCGACCCGCAATTGATGGGGGCAAGTTTGAAGAAGACCTTGACCGATCAAATGCGCCACTTTGCCGCCATGGACGTCGACGAATTGGTTGCCCGTCGCTTGGAACGTTTGCTCTCTTACGGTAAGTTTGAAGAAAAAGAACTTGAAAAAGTTCTTGAACCGATTGCCGAACATGAATCTATTGACGAAGAACGTCCCGCCAAAAGCACGAAAAAGCGTGTGACACGCAAGAGCCACAATGCCGACAAGAAGTCTGAAGACGAACAAGCCTAAACGCTCTGTTGCCACCCTGTCGCTTCGTACGGTAGAAGGCAAGCTTTTGACTGCCTTGCGCGAAGCGATTGGGCAGGCTCTGGGACACGGAACCCAGGCCAATCTTTTTAGCGCAGCCTCTGATATTCCGCCGAAGGTACGTGTGACCGTCGGTTTTTCCGGCGGGCGTGATTCCGTGGCGCTTCTCAAAGCCCTTTGTGTCTTAAGGGATAAGAAAAACAGTCCGATTGGCGATATTCTCGCCCTGCACGTTCACCACGCTTTAAGTCCGAACGCCAATAAGTGGGCTCGGTTTTGTCGTCAGACCGCCGAGAAATTATCGGTTGATTTTAAAGTGGCCTATGTTCGCGTAAAGAGTAAAGGTGAGGGGGTTGAAGCAGCCGCCCGCAAGGCCCGCTATGAGGCAATCTTTAAGGCGGCAGAAGCCTTTGAATCCGACCTTGTGATGACGGCTCACCATCAGGATGATCGCTTAGAGACGTTTCTTATTCAATGGATGCGGGGAGCGGGTGTTGATGGGTTGGCAACATTTCCCGTGGCCCGTTCGGTCGGAAACATTAAATTGGTTCGGCCTTTGATGCGTTTGCCGCGAGAGCTTCTGGAGCGCTATTTGGAACTCTATGAGCTCAATTGGGTCGAAGACGAAAGCAATGCCGATACCGCTTATCTTCGAAACGCGATCCGTCACGAAGTTTTGCCCGTTATGGATCAAATCCGTCCTGGCTTTAAGGAAGCGGCTTCCCGTTCCGTTGAATTGGTTGCGCAAAGTGCTCAAGTTTTACGTGAATTGGCTCACGAAGACCTAAGCCGAATTCAGTGCAATGATCGTTCTATATCCATTGATGCTTTGCTTAAATTGTCTGAAGCCCGACAGGCGTTGGCATTAAGAGCTTGGATTGAAAGTTATGGTCTTCTGCCGCCTTCTAAGGCTAAGTTGGATGAAGCGCTCAGACAAACGAGACTCACTCACAATGACACGAAGCTTGCCATTAAAGTTGGCACGAATCTGGAAATCCGTCGACATGGGGCTAGGCTCGTAATGCATGAGACGGCCGGTCAAAAGAAGGATAGGACGCTGTTTGAGACACTTATTTGGAAGGGCGCCGGTCACTATTCGCTTCCCGCCTGGGGCGGAGAGTTGGTGATTTCAGAAGTCGGAAAAGACGAGGCGGGGATTGCCGAGTCTTTCTTCATTGGTCGGGAACTTCAGGCTCGTCCTCGTCAGGGAGGAGAAAAGCTTAAGCTTTATAAAAACCGTCCGCGTAAACATTTAAAAGATCTATATCAACAAGCCGGAATCGCTGAATTTGACCGCTCAAAGTTGCCATTGCTGTGGAGCGGAGAAGATTTGATTTACGCGGCCGGTCTTGGAATGGACGTTCGCTATGAGGCTACGGATCCCGAGGAGAAGCGCTACCGCGTTGAGTGGCAACCGGATGCGACACTACTGTCTTTAATGCAAGCCTAAAGAAAAGCCCGACTTCAAGGAGTCGGGCTTTTGCTAAGGAAGGTTAACCTAAGTATTTAAGGGCAAACGCTTCCATCACTTTTACGCCATTGATGAGCGACTCAGGGTTAAGCTTCATGTCAGGGTGGTGCAAGCCCGGGGTGGCGCCGGCACCGACGCCGATGTAGGCCACGCGAAGCGAGGGCTTTTTAACCTTAAAGAAGTGGAAGTCTTCACCGCCGCCGATGCTGGTGGCGCGAAGCTTATCCGCCCCCAAGGTTTCAACAATGCAGTCGCTTACTTCCTTGACGAGGTCATCGTCATATTCACAGGCAGGGATGACATCACCTAATAAGGTCATCTTGGCTTTTCCGCCGAAGGACGCGGCCGTGTTTTGCGCGCTGCGCTCAAGCTTTTCAAGCATATCCTTCATCAAGGGATTGGTTTGAGCACGCACGTCGTACATGCAGTAACCCTTGTCAGGAATCACATTGACAGCTGCTCCGCCCACTTCAATCTTGGTGCACTTCATGGACCAAGTCAGTGTCGGTGCAAACTTCAAAAGACCGGCATTCTGAACGACAGCGGCAAGCATTTCCGCGCAGTTGACGCCCAAGTGCGGACGGGAAGCGTGGGCAGATAAGCCTTCCACATCAATACGAACAAAGATGCTGGCCGAGTGCATTAAAGCGGCTGCAATAGTTCCGTCAGGAATGTCGCCAGCAGGACGCACGTGCAAGCCCAATGCGATATCCACATCGTCAAGCACTCCGTCGTTAATGACTTCAAGCGCACCTTTGAGTGTTTCTTCTGCCGGTTGGAACAAAAGCTTGAGTGTGCCGCGCTTAATCTTGCCTTGCAAACGAGAAGCAATGGCCAAAAGCATGGCGCTGTGAGAGTCATGTCCGCAGGCATGAATAACTTTGTCTTCACCGTTAATCTTGAAGGGCAGAGCATCCATATCGGCACGGATCATGAGGCAAGGGCCCGCTTCGACACCTTTTTCGACAGCCACGACACCGGTCTTACCGACGCCTGTGGTCACTTCATAACCCATCTCCTTGAGCTTTTCGGCGATATAGGCGCTTGTCTTAAATTCTTGGAATCCTAATTCAGGAATTTGATGCAAATCGTTATAAACATCAACGACATTGAGTTCTTGGGCCATCGGTTTCTCCTTAATTGATCCGTTAACAGTATCAATTTAAGCAGGTTGGAAGGCTAAGAACAATAGGTAAATGTGGGTATGAAACGAAAAAAGGGAAGCTTTTTTGAAGCTTCCCCCTTGAATTTGGTGCGCCGGGTAGGATTCGAACCCGCGACCCCCTGGTTCGTAGCCAGGTACTCTATCCAACTGAGCTACCGGCGCGTAGGGTGGAATTATGCACGGTTTCCCATAAAGTTGCAAGGGCTAAGGTGATTATTTTTTTACAGCCAATCTCAGCACTTCTTTTGCGATCAACCGCGTAAGACCTTTGGGGGCGAGCTGGGACGAAACCGTCAGGACTTTATTTAATATTCCGTAAGTGGCTAGAGCTTTATTTTTGAAAAGAGCGTTCAATCCGCGCTCTGCCACAGAACGAGCATCGGTGATAGCAAATTCGAAACGATCACACTCGCTGACACCGGCCCGGTTCCAAAAATTAGTTTTAACCGGGCCCGGGCAAAGCGCCGTAACGTGTACGCCTTCGGTTTTGAGCTCTTCATGCAAGGCTTCAGAAAAACTCAATACATAGGCTTTGCTGGCTCCGTACACCGACAAATAAGGGCAGGGCATGAAAGCCGCAATTGACGCGACGTTGAGGATATAGCCTTTGCGCTTTGCCCTCATGCTTGGCGCCAATGCCAACGTCAGAGTGGTGAGAGCTCGGACGTTTAAGTCAACCAGATTGATGTTTTCAGCTCTATTTTGCTCAAGCGTTTCACCATACAGACCGAACCCAGCGTTATTGATCAGGACTTCAGGTTCAATATTTTCTCGTTTGAGATGATTGAGTAAGTTTTTCAGACACACGTGATCGGTCAGATCGCCGGCTAGGGCAAGTTGGGCCTGTGGAATCAGTTCGCGCATTTCCGCCAGTCGGGCAGTATCGCGGGCTGTGATGACAAGACGATAACCCCGGGCGGCAAGCAACTCACAAAACTGCAATCCCAAGCCGCCCGTTGCCCCGGTAACGAGCGCCCAAGGGGCGTCCTTTTCAATAACTAACGACATACTTCAGAGACTTCAGGCAACTCAACCACTTTAACAGTGCCGTCTTGCGCATAAAGGTTATCAATGGCCGATTTCACCATGTAGGGCAAAATGTCGTCAATGCGGTTGCAGGTAGCCTCGTTTTTAACGATCGCCGTAAAGACAGTCGTTGCTCGCGAGCCCTTCATTTCAAGCAGTTTGACATCCAATTCACGCATATAAAGCTGTTGGTTGTAGACCCTGGTCGCAAAAGCCACTTGCGGACCAAATCCTGCGTAGGGACCATGCCAGTGTCTATGGTGTCCCCAGCCCCAACCAAAGCCACCGCCCAAGTAGGTGACAGGAACGCTTTCGGAGCGTTGGATAATACGGGTAGGTTTGACCGACCAATCAATGCTCATGCGGTACTTTTCGCCGCTTCCGGCCTTAACCGTTTCAAGATGAGCTGCTGCCAAAACATTCTGCATGCTCGAGGCGATAGACCGGTAGGTGGCGTCATTTTGCTTAGATTTTGAGGCCGGAACAATGGCAATCTTGTCACCCCAATCAGGCATGGCATGGAGGCCCGGATTGAGATCGGGCGTCATGGACAGTTTCGACGAAATCGCTACATTGGTTTTCACTGTGGGTGAAGCGCAACCGGTAACAGCGACAAACGCAGCGGTAATGAGCGCTAATTTCAGAACTTTTTTGATCACTTTGCACCCCGGTTCAATATCTGTCTCACTATCCATTTTAGAGAAAGCTCGCACGGTCGGGAGCCTTTCTTGTAACTTACTGAAAGGTTTGTAAAACAGGCGTTGCGTTTATAAAGGTCAAGTAACCGCCTTTAAAACAGTTGGTTGCGCAAAATCGCCAGTCCGGCAGCACAAAACGTTTCAGCTCTTCGCTAAGCGCATATTCTCCGGGTTGATGAGTATGACCGTGGATGACAAACGAGCATTGCTTTTGTAGTGCGGCGGCGACGACGGTTGGCGCGTCAACATCCATCAACAAAGCTTCCTTCTTTACTTTGCTCTCCTTAGAGCGCGTCCGGGCATCGTGGGCGATCTTGAGCCGTTTTGACAATGGCAGTCTTAAAACAAGCCATTGCCACCAAAAGCTTCTGACTTTTTGACGCACTTTTTGATAATCGTGATCATTAATGCACCAAAGGTCGCCATGAGAGAGTAAAACATTTTGGGTGTTAATCCGCGCAACGCACGGATCGCGCAAAAGAGTAGCTCCCAACCGGCTCGCAAGTTTTTTCCCCATCATGAAGTCACGGTTGCCGTGCATGATAAAGAGCTTGTGACGTTGTCCCCACTTTTGCAACGGCTCAAGAATGCGCGAAGCGCTTTCCCAGGCATCGTCACCCACCCAATAGTCGAAAAAGTCCCCTAGTATTATTAATTCGCTGTGCTTTTCTCCCACTTCGTGTAAAAAGCGGATAAAAAATTCAGCTTGAGCTTGAGATTCGGCGTTCAGATGTAAATCCGAAATAAAACAGGGATCGGACAATTCAATCCGATCAGTTTGAGTCTCGATGGCAGGGCAGGAAAAAAGTGACATAGCGTAAAAGTACAAACGGATGTCGACATTTTAACCAAGAAAAAAGAGACGAAAAAGCCGTCTGAAAAGTATGACTTCAGACGGCTGGCAGTCAGGTTTAACTAAAGTTAGTCAAGCGTTTTGACTTCCGCGGACATCTTGCCGAGCATGATGCCGAGGTCCAAGGCTCTTTGAATGCCCGTTACGGAGAGACATTCATAGACACCGTGATAGTTCATGCCGCCGGTAAAGAGGTTCGGCGTGGGCAAGCCCTTGGCAGAAAGACGGGCGCCGTCAGTGCCGCCGCGCACAGGTTTTTCGTGGATTTCAACGCCAATGCGACGATAGGCTTCACGGGCAAGATTGCATACTGCCGGATGTTTATCAAGATAGTTTTTCAAGTTATGGTATTGAACCTTGATATCGGCGCTAACACGGTCTCCCCAGACCTTATTCATCTCTTCAACCATCTTGCGGACGTAGTTCATACGGTCTTCAAAACGGGAGTTGCTGTGATCGCGAATGAGCATCTTGAGATCCACGCCGCGAACAGCGCCGGAAATGCCCATCGGATGGAAAAAGCCTTCATGACCTTCGGTTTTTTCAGGAGCGGACTCAGCCGGCAAACGAGCAATGAAGTCCATGGCCATGCGAATGGCATTGACCATCTTGTTTTTGGCCGAACCCGGATGCACATTCAAGCCCTCAAAGTGAACCTTCACCATAGCGGCGTTAAATGTTTCGGTTTCAAAACCGCCTAATTCATCACCGTCAAAGGTGTAGGCATATTGAGCGCCGAATTCTTCAATGTCAAAATTTTCAGTGCCGCGACCGACTTCTTCATCAGGAGTGACGGCGAAACAGAGTTTGGCATGGGGGATTTCTGGGTGTTCAACAAAGTAGCGGGCCGTTTCAACGATAATGGCAATGCCGGCTTTGTCATCGGCGCCTAAAAGCGTGGTGCCGTCAGTGACAACAAGCTGTTCTCCGGCATATTTGGCCACACCGGGGAAGCGCTCAAGGCTCAAAACGATGTTTTTGTCCTTATTTAAAACGATGTCGCCGCCTTGATAGTCAAGCACTTGCCATTGGGCGGGCTCGCCCGAGGCTTCAGGTGAAGTGTCCATGTGTGCAATGAGACCCATGGCGGGCATCGTTTCAAGGCCTTCAGTTGCAGGCAGATAAGCCATCACAATACCCTTATCGGTGATTTTCACATCTTTAACACCGACGCTTTCAAACTCGGCTTTCAGAAGTTGGGCGTAAGCCATCTGAGCTTGGGTCGAAGGGGCTGTCGTGCTGTTAGGGTCAGATGTGGTGTTGTATTGCGTATAGGACAAAAAGCGTTGCAAAACCAAGGGCAGTTGGGCAAAACTTTCAGCCGTGTAGTTGCCGTAATAGTTGTGTTTCAACATGGGATGTTCACCTCAAAAAATAGAGCGTCACCAATAAACCGCTCTCAAAATCGTCGATGATTTTATCGGGATAATGTTTTTGCCTTAAATTAAAAACTAAGGCATTTTGCCTAATCTCAAATTGGATTGAAATTTAGTGTGATCTAGGGGTTTTAACCTATTTTTCAGACTAGATAGTTTTACCTATAATCGCCCAATATTTTTGTCACCAAAGGCTATTTAGGCTCATTGGGGACAATCAAACTCTTTTTCCCCTTATTCTGGAGAACAACATGACTTGGACTATGTGGGCGGCCTTGATCGTGGTAGTAGGCACGGTCTGGGCGCTGATCAAGCGTTATGAAACACGCTTGGTGCTCTTGACATCAGGCTTGATCATGACCATCCTTTCTTTGGATCCGATGGCAGCGTTTGAGCAATTTGACAAATCGATGACCAACAATTCGCTGATCATCGTGATTTGCTCGTCGATGGGTTTTGCCGCGACGATGAACTTGACCAAATGTGACTTGCATTTGGTTTCTCTTTTAACGAAGCCCTTAAATAAATTGGGCATTTTGCTTTTGCCCTGCTGCATGATCGTTACGGGTATTACTTCTCTTGCGATCTCCTCTCTTTCCGGTATGTGCGCCGCCATCGGCCCGACCATCGTGGCGTTGATGATTCGCGCCGGTTTCCGTCCTGCAATGGCTGCCGCCACCGTGATTGCCTCAACCCTGCCGTCCTTCTGGTCTCCGGGTTCTTCCCATAACGGTTTCGTGGCCAAGCTTGCTGAATGGCCTGTGATGGATTTCATTACCTATACGGGTTTCCGTACGCTTTTGATTTCCATTGTTTGTATTGTTTTCCTGACGGTTGCCTGTTTCATTTTTGGCGACTTCAAGAAGGGTGGTTTTGAAAACGAAGGCGTGCACAAGAGCAATGTTGAATTGCCCGAGCATCCCAATGTTCTTTGGGCCTTTGCTCCGCTTCTTCCGGTCGTTCTCTTGTTCGTCATCGCTTTCTGGTTCCCGAATGTGAAGATGAGCGTTGCAACCGCCATGCTCTTCGGTTTCATTTACACCATGATTGTGACGCGCTCCAATCCGACGGAATTGATTAAAAAGTTCTTCGACGGTATGGGACACGGCTATGGCAGCATCATCGGTTTGATTATTGCGGCCGGTGTTTTTGCTGCCGGTTTGCGTACCTGTGGTGTGATTGATGTGTTTGTCGAATATCTGAAGAATTCTTCCGAAGTGGCCAAACTCGGTGCTGCTATCGGTCCGATGGCTTTGGGTATTATGACGGGTTCCGGTGACGCTGCGGGCTTCGCATTCAATGAAGCTGTGACGCCCCATGCTCCTGAATTCGGTATGACGATTCCTGACCTGGGTTACTTGGCAATCGTTTCGGCTACTTTAGGCCGTGTGTCTTCGCCGATCGCCGCCGGTGTCATCATTATTGCCGGTATCGCCAATGTTTCGCCCTTGGAAGTGATTAAACGCTCGCTTCCTGTGAATGCGGCTGTCTTGGTGTTCCTGTACTTTATCAGTTAAAACATCAAGCCGCGCAAGATTAATGTCTTGCGCTTCAAAACATCCGCCCGCTGACTTTTTTAACAAAAGAGCGGGCGGTTCTTTTTTTAACCAAAAAGGTCTCTGGCTATTTTCATCGGGCAAAATTTCGGACCGCACATGGAACAAAAATGTGCTTCATTGGCGCCGCTTCCGGAAAGAGTCTCCGAGCGCATTTGTTTGGCTCTGTCCGGACTTAATGACAGTGCGTATTGGTCTGCCCACCTAAATTCAAAACGAGCCATACTCATCAACGCATCCCACAATTGAGCACCTGCTACACCTCTAGCAACATCGGCGGCGTGTGCAGCGATGCGAAAGGCGGCCATACCTTCACGAACGTCTTCAGAGTTAGGAAGACCTAGATGCTCTTTGGGAGTGACGTAACAAAGCATGGAGGCTCCTTTTGAGGCGATTTCTGATGCCCCAATCGCCGCCGTGATGTGATCGAATCCCGCGCCAATATCACACACAAGAGGCCCTAAAGTATAAAAGGGAGCATCATCGCACCACGTTGATTCCAACAGAGCATTCATTTCAATTTCAGATTGACGGATATGCCCGGGACCTTCAATCATCACCTGAACATCAAAGCCAGCGGCTCGGCGATTTAATTCTCCTAATGTTTGAAGCTCAGCCAATTGAGCCGCATCACTTCCATCTAAAATCGATCCGGGTCTTAACCCGTCTCCGAGCGAGAGAGTGATGTCGTAGTGTCGTGCGATTTCAAGTATCTCGTCGAAGTGCTGATAGAGAAAATTTTCTTCCTTTTTCAAGTGCATCCATTGAGCCAAAATTCCGCCTCCGCGAGACACTATTCCGCAAAAACGGTTGCGGGTTAACTCAACATGGTGACGAAGAATACCGGCATGAATAGTCATGTAATCGACTCCTTGCTCAGCTTGTTGTTGCATGACTTGAGCAAATAAGTCCCAAGAGATTTCAGAAATATCCCGTGCACGCTCCAGCACTTCGTACATTGGAACTGTGCCAATTGGAACAGGACTTGAACGAATGATGTTTTCTCGAATTTCTGAAATATGTTCCCCAACGGATAAATCCATTACGGTATCGGCACCGTTATTGATGGCTTCAGTCAATTTCACAATTTCTTCTTTTTTTGCATCCGCTCTGATTGCATCGGAGGTACCGATATTGGCATTGATTTTTGTTTTAAATTGTTTGCCGATGACCATCGGGCGGGCTTCCGGATGAAAGAAATTTAATGGCAAAACCGCCCGGCGGGAAGCAATTTCTTTTCTGACAGTTTCACCGTTAATTTGATCACAACGATTAAGGATAGGGAGTAATTTCGCTTTTAATTGGGAATGGGCGCAACGATCTAATTGCTCCTTTAGTTGGCTAACCGCGATGCTTTCACACAAGGCCGCATAATGCATTTCAGCGCTGATTTCTCCTTTTCTGGCTAAAGCTAGCTGAGTGGGAGAGCCCGGACGAGGTCTTTCTCGTTTGGTTAAAGGAAGTTCTGATAAATAGACCGCATGGTTGGGAATGTAAAAGTTGGGATTCTTTCGAGCACCAAAAACAACAGCCGTATCCGACTGAATGATGCGTTTGAATGGAACTTTTTCGCCACAGGCGGTTGTGAAAAATTCGAGTTTATCGAGTTGGTTTTGCATGGTTGTCTCCAAAAATTAGGAGGACTTCCAATGCGGTCGGCACTTTTTCAATATAGAAATTAACGTTTCGCGCCGCAGGTATTAACCTGATCCGCTAATGGGAGTATTTCTCAACGGCCGTTTGGCCGTACCTCCAACGTTTTCACTGGGCAACTGTAGCAAAAAATCGGGCCGCAAGCGGCCCGAAAAAGTAAAGTAAATGTTAATTTTTAATCAACAAACTTAACTGTATCCATCGCAACGAAGCGGATGCAGTTACAAAGTCCGCGAAGGTATGTATCGGTCACTGTGCCGGCGATGGCAAATTGAGCAACCTCATGAGCGTTAAAGGTCAGAACGCAGTCGGTAAAGCCATCACCGTCAACATCTTCGAAGCGGTGTTTGATCGGGCGCGCCGGTGCATTAACTGATTCTTTCTTTCCGGTAAAGCCCAGACTCCAATAGACCGTTTCCATATCAAGACCCGTCACATCGAAATCGGCGCTGCCATAGAGGACAACCTCTACTTCATGCTCTTGGCTTACGCTTACGGTTTCAGCTTCGACACTCATTGTGTGAAGGCTGATTTGTTTGAGCATGGTTTCCCATTTTTCATCGGCTTGAGCGCATTCTTTGGCTGTAAATTCACCAAGATATTGCCTGGCTTGTTCACGGGGAAGCGTTTTTGCATGAGCCACTGCGGCTTCATAATCACTTTGAAGTTTTTCAGTAAATTGCTTCTTGGCACGAACGATACCGGGCAGAAGACCGCGGTTGAAGTTCGTTAGTTCACCGACTGTGGCGTAGATAAAGAAACTCTTATCCAGATCGTAGTCCAAATAATGGGGTTCAAGATGGAAGTGATTCTTTCGAGCTTGTTCAATGTTCATCCACTGATAACCTTCAGGGATGATGCCCGACATCGGGAACCAGGGAATATAAACACCGGTATCCTGATAGCTCGAGCAGCGCCACATTGTGTTGTAAAGCGGATCTTCAGCTAAATCCATAACCCATGATTCACGTGTTTGAGAACGGGAAATGTCACGGGCCGAAACGTGGAACGCGTCTTCTTTGCCGTCTCCTCGCATCGCGTAGGATTCATAGCAGGTGAGCCCCAGGACATCGCGAACATCTTCGACACCCATGGCGTGAGCCGGAGAAAGCAATTCCGGGTAATGCAATTCATCACCGTAGTAATTTCCGGTAATAGCCCACCAGCCCAGGCGCATGCGGACGGATTTTGTCGGCGCGTGGCGGTTTTCATCGCTTTGATAAGCCATGGCGAAGTCAAAGTCACTGTAGTCACCAGGCACCTTCGGGGTATAGCGGCCTTTTTTAATGGCATATTCAATCAAGTCGGCCGGAGCGATGACGTTTTCATGGTCATTGATGTCAACGTGGCGGATGGCAAGCATATTGGAAATCAACATAACCTTGTCATCGGGAATGCGCTTGGCAACGTAATGGTGGCCCTTGACAACGTTTAAGCACCAGGCTTCATTTTTGTCGGCAACGGTATAGTTTCGGGCAGAGCCGAAATAGCCGTATTCATCCAGAAGTTTGGCGGCAATTTCCATGGCTTCACGGGCAGTTTTGGCGCGTTCTGCCATAATGCGGCGAAGCAGGAAACCGACGCCACCGTCTTTCAAACCGAGGGCGGCTTCATCGGGATCATCGCCATCAAAGGAAGAACCACCGCCGTTGGAGCAGATAACTAAGCCGGCTTCGTTCGCATACCCTTGGTCAAAGGAAGAACCGTCAATTTGCAACATATTGGACCAATAGGTGGCAAGCGTTTCTGCTGCTTGGGGAACTTTGGCACGGCCAGGTTCTGCGACGAGCAAATCACTATCGGCGTGTTTGCCGCCTGGTACATAGAACTGCTGATGGAAAACGCGGCCGCCCGCATCCTCGTTGTGACCGACAATAACTCGGCCGGTTTTTGAAACGGCTTTACCGACAATAACGGTGGTACACATGAATGGTTCTCCTTTCGGGTGTACGTCTAGAGGGTTGAAAAAGCCCGTTGGGCGGGCTCTGAAAAATAACTAAGCAATATTACCAAGGGCAAGTAAAAAAGAAACGGCCGTTAGTGTTTTTGCTAATGGCCGTTTGGATGGAATTTAAAAAAAACTGTTACCACTCATGGAATATGATGAACGCCGCCGCAACGATCAGGGCAAAGCCCAGTATGTAGTTCCACTTGAGCGGTTCACCCAAATAGAGAACAGAAAAGCCCATGAAAATCGTCAGCGAAATGATCTCCTGGATGGTTTTAAGCTCCGCGGCACTGAAGTAGCCGTAGCCTATGCGATTGGCCGGCACTTGAAAACAGTATTCAAAAAAAGCAATGAGCCAGCTGATAATGACAATGTGCCAGAGAGTGACTTTGGGGAAACGAAGATGTCCGTACCAAGCAAAAGTCATAAACAGGTTGGAGCACAGCAAAAGTCCGATAGTCACAACCGGAACAGGCAAATGCGACAACATGGCAAAAATCCTTAAGATCAGTAGGTTAAATCGTGGAGGCGATTATAGGATCGCGATCCGTTTGTATGCAAAAAATAAGGGGGAGTTATTGAACTCCCCCTTACGAAATTTGGTGCGCCGGGTAGGATTCGAACCCGCGACCCCCTGGTTCGTAGCCAGGTACTCTATCCAACTGAGCTACCGGCGCGTGAGGACGTAATATTACGCAGCTATTCCCTTTTTGTCAAATTACATGATCAAAAATGGAAGCCGGATGTTCCCCAACCGAGCAAATAGCCATTATTTTTTCTTCTGGAGCTAATTTCATCAACTCCCTTGCCTTTTGATCATCCACTAATAATCGGCAGGTACAACCCAGCCCCATGGCCACCGCGGCTAAATAAACCGCCTGTACCTTAACACCGACATTGATCGCGCGCGCTCTTTCATTGAGCTCGCCTTCAGAAAAATCGACTTTAAATGTTTTATCAAGGAGTTTTGTTGTAAAAGTCTCCGTTTTTCTCGCATCTGAAACAAAAACCAAATGTTGACTGGCCAACTTCATCCAAGTTTTTATTTCACCGAAGTGTTCCCGTTGGTCTTTGCCTTCAATAAAAAGCAGGGCATGGCGCTTGGGAAGGTATTTCCATATGCCGTTTGCCTGCACAACGTAGACACTGACATCTTGCCAATTCAAAGCTGACGGGGTTGTCCGTTTGAAATTTTTTCGATTAATACCGTTTGCAGCCCACAACAGTGCCGCGACCATTTCTTCGGCGATGGGTTCGCCGGAAAAATCTCTGCTCGAACGGCGTTTTTCTAATGCCTCCTGAAGGGTCATTTCTAATTTTCGAGGCGAGGGCAGTTGCCTTAAAACATCATTTTCACCGATCGTTTCCAACGGTTCATTTTCTTCTTTGTAGCGATCGAGCATTGCCTGCAGTTCGTCAATCTCAAAGCGATCAAGCCACTGATCCAGTTTTTCCCTTGAGCGTTCCTGCACATCGTCCCACTCAAGGAAAAATTCGTCCTGCTTCGTTTTTATTTCCCGAGTAAAGAGCTTTTGTCTGGCCTTTAAATCACGTTTGGCACTTTCCCAGTCTTTAATAAGTCGTTCTTGTCGTTCTTTTAATTCGGACTTCAGATTTTCAATTGAGTTTTTAAATTTCGCTTTAACAGGCATTTTGACCTTCCTTCTTAGTCGGTTTTTACTCGAACGCGCCGAGCTTTGGGATTGCGGGGCTTGTCAGGGGCATTTTTCATATTTTTAATGAGGTGTTCGGCAGTGAGAATCGGATGACGCCATAGCATTCTCGGTCCTTCTTCTCGCATAATGACCCGAGCTCTGTCTTTTTGTTCGGCTCGATAGCAGTGGATTGTGCATTTAAAGCAAGTTGGTTTTTTCTGACCAAAGGGACAGCAAGCCAGACGCGTTAATGCATACACGAGAAATTGTTTGCAGTCGTCACATAACACTTCGCTTCCGTGGTGACGTTGGCAATAGTCCTTAACCATTGCCGTGAGTAATTTCGCTTCTCGCTTTAAAGCGCCGGCTTCAAGCCTTTCGGCATGAACAGTTGGTTTAAGCTCATCCATAGGAAACCTAAAGGTTTTTCACCGCATCGGTGATGAGATTCCAGAAGCGAGTTTGATCAAGCTTGACGGCTACCGACGTATGGCAATCCTCGGGAGCGGGTCTTCTGAGATCAGTAACGGTCATCCCGTTTGAATACCGGCCCCAGCATTCCACGTGCACGACGGCTTTTCGTGTTTGCATAACCATCGGATCAATAACGTAGGCAACGGCACAGGGATCGTGAACCGGCGGTTCGTCAAAACCTTTGGAGCGTTTGTAATTTTCGGAAAAGCGAGTCAACACTTGAGTAAGAAAACGAGCCGCTTGCGAATCAATGCCGGCAATTTCTTTTTTCACAGCTGCCGTCGCCAAGGCTTGATACGTCAGATCCAAACCGACCATGACAATCGGCCATTTTTCCTCGAAAACAATATGGGCCGCTTCCGGATCATTTTCAATGTTAAATTCCGCCATGGGTTTAACGTTGCCGATATGAAAGCCTCCGCCCATCAAAACGACTTCTTTGACACGGTCAACGATTTTCGGTTCAAGTCGAGCGGCCAATGCAATGTTGGTAAGCGGTCCGATCGGCACCAAAGTAACGCTTTTTTCCGGTTCGGCCATGATGGTCTCGACAATGAGCTCGGCCGCGTGACGGCAATCCACTCGATAGTCCGCTTCGGGCAAAGTCGTTCCATCTAAGCCTGATTCACCATGGATGTTAGCGGCAACGACAATTTGGTCACGTAAAAGGGGGCGAGCCGCGCCCGCAGCTATCGGGACGTGATCCAAATGAGCTAACTTGGCGATGCGAAGAGCATTGCGGGTGACTTTTTCAAGAGTTTGATTGCCGGCCACTGTGGTAATGGCTAGAACGTCGATTAAAGGGTTGCCTGCAGCAAGCAAAATGGCTACGGCGTCATCGTAACCCGGGTCACAGTCAATGATAATTTTCTTTTTCTGCATGGTTAGACCTTCATTTCTTTAAATTGAATGACTTCTTCAAAATGCGGAATAGACGGTACGGCTCTACATCTCGTCACGCTAATGGCTGCGGCAAGCATAGCTTCTTCAATAAGAGCTTTAAATTTTTCGATATCCTGTTGCGTCAAATACGCCATGATGGCTTTCATCGCGTAACCGACAAAAGTATCACCCGCACCGGTTGTGTCAACAGCGTTTACGCGGAAAGCATTAAAAGATAGTCGAAGGCCGCCCTCAACAGGCAAATCACAAATCATTCCCTTGGCTCCCAGGGTTAAAAATAAGAGCGCCTGAGGGAAATGCTTTCTTAATTCATTCAGTAAAAACGCTTCATTGTCGCTATTTGTTCCCAGGATTCCTTGAGCTTCGGTTTCATTGACAATAAGCGCGTCAACTAAATGAAGCGGGTAGTTAAGTACCTCGGGGGAATAGGGGGCGGGATTAAAGATTGTATGAAGATTTTGCTTTTTGGCATTTTCCAGAGCAAAACCGACGTTGTTGACTTCATTTTGCAATAAGACAAAATCTTCTTCGTCTAAGCTCGTAAAGGCCTTTAGTATGACCTCTTTATCAATGGCGTGATTGGTGCCCGCAAAATATAAGATGGCGTTTTCGCCGTCCGGGGTGACCTGAATGACTGTATGGCCGCTCGGGCTTGTTTCATCAATCGTGAGAAAATGGGTGTCTATTCCCGACTCTTTCATGAAGTCGGATAAAAATTGCCCGTCACGGCCTATCACACCGAGGTGCGTAACCGCTAGGCCGCTTCTGGCTGCCGCTATGCTTTGATTAAGACCTTTTCCTCCCATGAAAATGTCTCGGTGAGCGGCCTCAAGTGTTTCGCCTGCCCGCAAAAAATGAGGAACACGATAAACGTAGTCGATATTGATGGATCCGATATTTAAAAGCCGCTTCATAGTGACAAACAAAAAAGTTCGCTAACGGGCTTATTTTAACGGAAGGATTGGGGGACAAATATTTTCAAAGGAGAGAATTTTGTTAAGAAAAACAAAATGAAAAACCCTTGACCGAGGCCAAGGGTTTTTGCACTGAAAATTCAGTTCGTGTGAATTACTTCACACGAGAGCGGTATTCACCCGTGCGGGTGTCCACTTCAATCTTGTCGCCCGTTTCAACGAAAGCGGGAACTTGGAGCACGTAACCCGTGGTGAGGCGGGCAGGCTTCATCACCTTGCCGGAGGTATCACCCTTGACAGCCGGTTCCGTGTATTCGACTTCACGAACGAGAATCGTGGGCAATTCAACGCTGATGGCGCGGCCTTCGTAGAACACCACTTCAGCGGGCATGCCGTCTTCGAGGTACTTCAAGGCGTCTTCCATAACGTCGGCTTCAACTTCGTATTGGTTGTAGTCGGCGTCCATCCAGACATAGTGCGGGTCAGCGAAGTAGCTGTAGGTCACTTCCTTGCGATCGAGCACGAGGTCTTCAAACTTGTCATCGGCACGATAGACGGTTTCAGTACCGGCACCGGTGAGCAAGTTCTTCAACTTCATCTTCACCACGGAGGCGTTGCGGCCGCTCTTGGAATATTCAGCCTTCAACACAACCATCGGATCCTTGCCGATCATGACCACGTTGCCGGCGCGCAGTTCTTGTGCAATTTTCATCTTAAATTCTTCCTCTTTGAATCCTTTCACTCTAATTGGATTCGGGAGCGACCCGAACTTTTCAGACTGAAGGGTTCATTAAAAACAGATAGGGAATAAACTCCCAAAGAAACGTTTCTCTTTTCGCTCTTTAGCGAAAACGCAGTATTTTATATTTTTTTTATCTGTTCGGAAAGTTTTTCAGACAGAGAGCCTATCGCCTTTATTTTCTTACTGAAACACTCCGACGCTTTTTTCCATTGATCAAGTCCATCAATTAAGTCGGAAAAAAGTTCAGGGTTAAATTCGCCCTCATTCATCGCTTCTTGCAGTTCACACCACTTTTTAAAAAGTCCCTTATCTTCAAAACAACTTTCAAAACGACTCTCAAGAGCACGCAACTTCAACATATGAACATCATCATCTTGATGATAAATGTGCCACAAAAAGGGGACTGGGGCGATCATCGCTCGGGCCGCACTGTCTTCACCTCGGATAAATACGATGTCCGATGACCAAAGTAAGGAATCAAATTCTTTTTGCGAGACAAAAGGCAGACAATTCACGGTGACGCGTGAGTTTGTTCGCTTGCTGAGAGCTTCTGCCAGCAATTTGCCGGCTTCGCATTGAGTGACCGATAACTCAATAGGGCGTTTTACGTCACACAATGCCTGCGCAATTTTTTCAATGGGGCCATAGGGGTAAGCAAAAAAGAGAACACGAAGCGCGTTTGGGTTTTTAAGTTGCTTGGACAGAAACAGATGCTTACTGTGTTCGTAGTCTTTTTCAATAATAAGTCCGCCTGATTTTTCCGTAACGCCTGGAAAATAATTGGTTTTAATCAACCCACTGGCCGGATCGATTGAGGGGACAAGATGGCAATCTTCAATCCAGTCTTCTGCGCTGAAATAATCGATGTTGAACCAGGCGGGAGAGGTTTTTGCCATTTTTGCCTGATAGTCTGGCGGCAGTCTGCAGGCAAAGCCTTCTATCACCACGCTAGCCGGAAGCAGGGGGCAGGAGGCCGTATCCCAGTCTTTTTTCCATAAACAGACTTCAATGGACTCATCAGAACCAATTTTTTCGGTCGGGGTCTGAGAAGCGCAGCCAGCCAACGCGCGCAATGTGCTCGGATCGTCAATGATGAGTCTGACAGCATAGCCCTCGGCGCGAAGCGCCCGTGCCAACCGCCACATGACGCCGGCATCGCCGAAGTTATCTATAACGCGGCAGAAAATATCAACATCAAGGCAAGTGGCGGCTTTTTGCACGGCAGGCATAAACAATTACAATGTTTCAAAATTAAAAAAGACAGTGTAAGCGAAGCGAGAGAAAAATGGCGTTTGATGCCAAACCGATTCTTAAAAATCTTCCCGGTTTGCCCGGTGTTTACCGTTACTTTGATGAAGCGGGCCAGTGCCTGTATGTGGGAAAGGCCCGCGATTTGAAGAGACGGGTCTCAAGCTACTTTCAGAAAAACGATCTAAGTCCCCGTATTGCCATCATGGTCTCCCAAATCGCCCGGATGGAAACAACGGTTACCCGCTCCGAGGCCGAGGCCCTTTTACTTGAGAATAATTTAATCAAGACGCTTTCTCCTAAATACAACATTCTGTTTCGCGATGATAAGAGCTACCCTTACCTAAAAATCAGCGCCGAAGATTTCCCGAGAGTGTCGTATTACAGAGGAGGGGTGGATAAAAAAAGTCGTTTTTACGGCCCCTATCCCAATTCGCAAAGTGTGAAAGAAGCCATTCAAATACTGCAAAAGGTTTTTAAGCTTCGCACTTGTGAAGGCCCTGTTTTTAAAAACCGTTCCCGAGTTTGTCTGCTTGCGCAAATCGGTCGCTGCTCCGGCCCTTGTGTGGGGGCAATCAGCCAAGAGGATTACGCCCGTGATGTAGCCCGCGCTGAACAATTTTTGGATGGAAAGTCCGAAGATCTTTTAAGTGAAATGCAAGAGCGCATGTTGCAGTTTTCCGAACGGTTGGAGTTTGAAAAAGCGGCTGTTGTGCGCGATCAAATCGCAGCTTTGTCAAATGTCTTGCACCGCCAAACGGTTGAAACAACAGGCTCAGACGTGGACGCAGACATTATTACAGTGGCCTCTCAAGGCTCGAATGTGTGCGTTAATTTGGCCATGGTTCGAGGCTCCAGACACTTGGGCGACAGGGCCTATTTCCCCAATATTCCGAAAGGTCAGTCTGTTGACAAGGTAGAAGTCTTCGAAGCCTTTGTGAGTCAACACTATGAGTCCATGCCGGTACCGACTCTGATCATTACGGATGTGCCGGGACAAAAAGAAGAATTGGAAAGCGTTTTGTCCGAGTTATCCGAGCGTCGGGTGACCGTTGTTCACTCTCCAATCGGCGTCAGACGTGAGTGGCTCAATATGTGTAAGACAAACGCCGATATCGCTCTTGCAAGACATTTGGCATTGGAAGGCTCTCAGCTTTCACGCTTAAAAGAATTGTGTGAAGTGTTGGAGATCTCGGTTCCCAATGACGATTGGATGAAGGTCAGACTTGAATGCTTTGATATCAGCCACACATCAGGAGAGGCCACGCAAGCTTCCTGCGTTGTCTACGAAGGAGCGGGAATGGCGCACAATTTATATCGACGCTTCAACATCACCGGAATTGAGCCCGGAGATGATTATGCGGCGATGCGTCAGGTGATTGAAAGACGCTATTTGCCTGTTAGCCGAGGAGAGGCTCAACTACCTACGGTTGTGCTCATCGACGGTGGAAAAGGGCAGGTAAAAATGGCTAAAGACGTTTTTACCGAACTGGGGTTAGATACTTCGGTTATTGTCGGCGTGGCCAAAGGCGAGGGAAGAAAGGTCGGATTGGAAACACTGGTTTTTGCCGATGAATCCAGAGAGCCGCTCGAACTCGGTCGGCAATCCCAGGCATTAATGCTTGTAGCGGAAATTCGTGACGAGGCCCACCGTTTTGCCATCACCGGAATGAGGGCCAAGCGGGCCAAAACAAGAAACACTTCAAAATTAGAGGATTTTGAAGGCATCGGCCCTAAGAGACGTCAAAAATTATTGAGCCGTTTTGGGGGAATGCGAGGATTGAAGAACGCAAGTATCGAAGATATTGCTACAATCGAGGGGATTTCGCGAAAGCTTGCCGAGCGGATCTACCTTCAGTTGCATGGGCAAGCGCCTAAAGAGTTGTCAGAAAGCGATGAGTCGTAAACCACTACCGGTGAATGTGCCGATGATTTTGACGTGGGCGCGTATTGCGCTCATCCCGTTGATTATCGGGGTATTCTATATTCCAGATCATATTCTTTCGCCCTTCATGCAAAACGTGTGGGCGACCGTGATATTTATTGTGGCGGCGTTAACCGATGCCTTTGACGGTTATTTTGCCCGACGCTACAACATGGAAAGCGCTATCGGCGCTTTCTTGGACACTTCGGCCGATAAGCTGATGGTCTGTGCGGCGCTGATTATTTTGCTCGACTTTAATCGGGTCGATATGCTGGTGGCTTTGATCATCATCGGTCGTGAGATCACGGTGACAGCTCTTCGTGAATGGATGGCCAAGGTGGGGGCGGCCGCCCGAGTCAAAGTGAATTGGTATGGCAAGATCAAGGCCATAGCCCAAATGGTTGCGATCCCGATGCTGCTTTTTTACGAAACGATTTTCGGCATTTCCATGGCTTGGTTGGGAACGATCCTGATTTACATTGCGGCAATTTTGACGGTTTACTCCATGATTGTTTACCTGAGAGCCGCCGGTCCTTATTTGAGCTCAGAACCTAAGACCAAACAAGATAATTAAGATTGCTTGAGTGACGATAAAAGGCTTGGATAAAAATCTGAGCCTTTTTATTTTTTATCATTGAAAAGTTATATTGCTGCCGGTGGAGTTTTTTTTCATCGAATTTCAAAGGCTTAAGTCTTCCATCGGGATAATCTTTTGTTACAATTAATCACTTCACTTTAATTTTCTAAGAGGAATCCTCAGAATGGATCCGTTTAATGCAGGTTGGCTATCTATTTTGCCGCCGGTGATTGCCATTGTTTTGGCGCTCTGTACCAAGGAAGTGATCTCTTCTCTTTTGATTGGTATTTTATCCGGCACCTTCATTTATGCCGTTGGTATGGATCATACCAACCTTTTGATGGGGACGGTTCAAACGACTTTCAAACTGATGAGCACCAAAGTGGACTTCAATATTTTGATGTTCTGCACGATGTTGGGCGCTCTGGTTTATACCATCAGCATGGCAGGCGGAAGCCGTGCGTACGGTGATTGGGCTATTCGTCGAATTAAAAGTCGTAAAGCATCTCTTTTGGCTTCCGGCGGGTTAGGAGCCTTCATTTTTATTGATGACTATTTCAATTGTCTCACGGTCGGCACCGTTATGCGTCCGGTTACCGATACGTATGGCGTTTCCCGCGCAAAGCTTGCCTATATCATCGACTCCATGGCAGCTCCCGTTTGTATCATTGCGCCGATTTCTTCCTGGGCGGCGGCCGTTGGAAGCAGTCTGAAATCAACCGGTGCGTTTGAAAGTGATTTCTCGGCATTCATCTCAACGATTCCCTATAACTTCTACGCTCTTACCTGCATTGCCATGGTCTTTATCCTCTGTTTCTTCCAGTTGGACTTCGGACCGATGCGCCGCGCGGAAGAACGTGCCCAAAAGGGTGACGTAGGCAGCATGGATACTGCAACCGATCAAATGCGAGTGAGTGAAAAAGGCACGATTTGGGATATGGTGGTAACGATCGGCGCTTTGATTGTCTTCGCCGTTTTGTGCTTAATGTACTCGGGTGGCTATTGGGGCGATGATCCGGCTTACCATTCCTTTGCCGCTTCTTTAGGTAACAGCTCTGCCTCTGAAGCATTGGTATGGTCTTCTTTCGGTGCCCTGGTGGTGGCTTTCCTGATGTTTGTGCCCCGCAAGGTTGTCTCTTTCCGTGATTTCATGGACGGTTCTGTGGAAGGTATGAAGATGATGCTGCCGGCCAATATCATTTTGGTGTTGGCTTGGACGATTTCCGGCGTGTGCCGTGACTTGCTTCAAACGCCGCTTTTTGTTGAATCGCTTGTGACAACGGGCGGGTTCTCCGCTATGTGGTTGCCCGCTGCAGTGTTTGCGTTGGCAGCGTTCCTGTCGTTTTCGACCGGTACAGCCTGGGGTACATTCGGTATCTTGATTCCGATTATTGTGCCGGTGGCCCAAGCCTTGGATCCCAACTTGGTTGTTGTGTCTTTGGCTGCTACTTTGGCTGGCTCTGTATTCGGCGACCACTGCTCGCCAATTTCCGATACGACTATTTTGTCATCGGCCGGCGCCGGCTGTTCGCATATTGAACACGTTGCCACACAGTTGCCCTATGCTTGGGTTTGTGCCATTGCTTCCTTTGCCGGTTACGTTGTGGCAGGCTTAACGGAAGCTAATGCCTACGCCAGTTTGGCAACCTCTTTCGTTACCTTAGTTGCCCTGATGGTGATCTTGCACCTCTTGGGGAACAAGCGAACAGCTCAGCTCGCATAGTACGGAAGTTTTGCTAATGCAGAAAAGGCCCTTTCGGGCCTTTTCTGTTAGCTGCTGTCGCCTTGGGTGAGGCTATTATTGAAGACGCTTGGCGTCAATCACATCCAATTCGATTGAGACAAAGTCTTTATCCACTTCCGCCACGATTTCCATTAATGCGTCTTTATGTACTTGAGACCAGTTTTGGTCATCATCGAGTTCAGCGACAATCTTGTCTCCCTTAACGTCGGTAAACTCAAATTTTTCTTTGCTCAATTGTTTGGTGAAGCGACCTTGTAAAGTGACGAGCTGATCGTCATGAGCTTCTTTTTTCAATTGTGCAATGGAATCCATCTTCTGAAGGGTAAAGCCTTGCGGGGCACCGGGGCGTTCCTGAGCACCGAAACCGGTCGGACCAGCTGCCAGAGCAGCAAACGGAACGGCTAACGCACAGAGGGCGGCGGCTAATGTGGCTTTCTTCAACATGGTGTATCTCCTATTGTTTTAATCTTCGTTTTTCTTGACTAGCAGTTTAGAGGGGCAAACTTAGAACAAAAATAGGGAAAACTTAGCACTTCCTAAGTCAGTGCAAAAATTTGCAACAGAAAAGATTTAGTAAGAAGTAGTTATTGCTAGCCCGAGTGATGCAACGGGTAGACGTAGCTGATTTAAAATCCGCCGCCAATTAAAACGGCGTACGGGTTCGATTCCCGTCCCGACACCAGATCTTAGGAAATTTATACTTTTCTCTTGACAAGGCAAGTCGCATCATTACAATAACAACTTCTTCGACGCGGGAATAGCTCAGTTGGTAGAGCGCAACCTTGCCAAGGTTGAGGTCGCGAGT
>ERZ836760.97-NODE-97-length-148973-cov-7.235868_pt1 | contig 148973 bp, 126 predicted proteins | sample MGYA00519941_ERZ836760 | MGnify/ENA primary metagenome ERZ836760 (study PRJEB31850, sample SAMEA3708807) | human gut metagenome | biome: human gut; feature: human-associated habitat; material: faeces | place: China | collected 2014 ... | reverse complement strand
GATTTGCTGTCCGCCATGACTGCACCAGACCTTTCAGTTCATCCTCTTCCACAAAATTTAATGCGCCCATACTGATAAGCGCACCTTCCGCTCCGCCATACTGACAGGCAAGCGATGCCACTTTCCCCCTTGCACGGTACGGACTTCCTTTGGTAATCTCTTCGATTGGGATATGAAACATCTTGGATGCCGTCTGCTCATATATCTTTCCGGCACCCATGAACTCTTCCATTACCCATCCTTCCCCGGCAAGATAGCCCATCACCCTTGCTTCAATAGCGGAAAAGTCCGATACAATAAATCTGCATCCCGGCTTTGCAACAAATGCGGTACGGATAAGTTCCGACAGCACCTCAGGTGTGGAATCATAGAAAAGTTCTATCAGGTCATATCTGCCTTCCTTTACAAGGGAACGGGCAAGTTCAAGGTCATCCATGTGGTTCTGCGGAAGATTATGTATCTGCACCAGTCTGCCAGCCCACCGTCCGGTTCTGTTCGCACCATAAAACTGCAGAAGTCCATGCACCCTTCCGTCAGGGCATACGGAGCGTTCCATTGCTTCATATTTTTTTACGGATGTTTTTGACATGGCAAGCCGGAGTTTCAGCATTTTTTTTACATCCCCGTCCGTCTTATCCACCAATTCCTCTACGGTCTTTTTGGCAAGGGAGTCAATCTCTATTCCTTTTTCTGCAAGCCATCCCTTTAGTTGTAATACGCTGTTTGGGTTCTCAAGTCCTGACAGCTCGTAAGCCTTTTTTGTTGCTGCCTCCTTATACAAAAGGTCACAGGCTATGGCATTCTCGGCAAGCTCCGTATCCACCATAATTCCACGGTCATTTATCCTCTGATCCATGCAGTACAGTTCCTGTTCCCTGTCGGGTATCGTGAACTTCAACAGTTTCTGTCTTATCTGTTTTTCAACATCCACATCACGGATGCAGTAGGTCTTAAACAATTCCCATTTATCCGGTGCATCTGCCGGAAGATTCCTTGTTCTCCCGCCATTTGATTTTGTTGCCTTACACGGCATACAGAAATAGCGGATCAGGTCTTTTCCCTCTCCCATCTTCTGCTTATCAAGATGGAGTGCAACCCCGACACCCTCTAAGGATAATGGCAGGGACAGCATGGATGCCTGAACGAGTGTACATCTCCATGCTTCCAGCTTTAGGGAAAGACCAAAGTATTTATTGATACAGGTTCTCTCAAAGACGGCATTATAAGCAGTCTTTATCACGGAATCATCCGTGAGTGCTTTCATCACATCGGCTGGCAGTTCCTCTCCGGAAACAAGGTCAACAATTTGTGTATTTCCATCATCCACGCTATATGCAAACAGGAGTATCTCAAACTGGTCGGATGCGGTATATCTGTGTACTCCGCAGTCCGGCAGGGACACATCTGAATATGTTTCTATATCAATCGCCAGTGTTTCCATTCTCTGCTCCTTTCTTGGAATCGCAGAATCCCAATATTCTGTCAGGTGTTGTTCCAAGTACTACGCAGATTTTCTGCAGCATCTTCACAGACGGGCTTCTTTGGTTTAACTCCCACATCGCTACCGTCCCTTTGGACACCCCGAGCTGTTCTGCCAATTCCGTCTGTTTCATGCCGGCCTTTTTACGTGCCGTCCTTATTTCATTTCCGGGCATCTGCCAACACCTGCCTTTATCTTTATTCTTTCGATGCCGACTCTTGCAGCATCTTCATGTCCGGCTTTTATCTGACCAATGATAGTCTTATATGTATTGACCGGAATATATTCTTTTATATCCTCAAGTTCTGTTCTTATATCTGACATTGTTCCATCCTTTCATATAAGGGAAGCGGAAGCCATGCCTCCGCCCCCCCTGCAAATAAATCTGTGTATTTTCTATGCAAGGAAATCATCCTCACCATCCACGGCTTCAAAGTCATCACTTGCACTGGTTCTGGAACCAAGCGGTTCTCCGTCCCTTAATTTCTGCACATTACCGAGACCTGCTGCGATACCCTTATTGCCGTTTGAATTGTAGGCATAAAATGTAACGGACACATTTCCGTAGCAGCCGGAATACACTTCACTCTGGTCAAGGATAGGCTGCACCTGTCTGTCGACAATCTGCGGTGCCTGTTTGGAATTGGCATTTAAAAACATACTGTCAGCGTATGCCTCATCTTCCGGTCTGTCGATGCCTCCGTCACGGAGTGGTGTCTTAAGATTTGCCGGAATCTTGCCACCCCACTTGCCTTTACCTTCTTCCTTTGCCACCTCGATTGCCTTTTTAATCTTGGCAATAATCTCCGTATTATCCTTGTCAATAATGCAGGATACGGAATACTTCGGTTCGCTACCATTGATGGAGTCCGGCTCCCAAAGGTGTGCATAGCTCAGTCTGCATGGAACAATTACTTTTGTTGGATTTGTATTACTCATAGTGTTTCCTCCTTAAAATCCGCCTCAGCTGTTGCTGTTTTATATGCTTCTCTTTTATCTGAATCCGGCACCAGTGTGACCTTGCCATCCGGCTTATACACAAAGGCTCCCAGAATTTCATTAAATTTTTTCTTGCCCATCAGTCTCTCCATCTCAGTGATACCGATAAGGCTCTGTTTATAGATGTCCGTATATCCGGCTTTCTTGGCTGCCTCTGCGACATCCGTTTCATCCGTATATTTACGGTTGCTCCTGCCAAGCACCAGTTTAAATCCCGGCCATTCCTTATGATTTGTGACTGCTTCATTCTGGGCATAGGTATAAACCTCTTCTGCCCATTTCTTGAGTGCATCCGCTTTGGAAAGCACTTCTGCGACCTCGTTATCTGACATAAGATCTGGTTTTCTAAATTCCATCTGGGCGAGTCTCAGATATTCATCTGCCCTTGCACGGCAGGTGAATCTTGCCTTACAGAATCTGCAGTGGTCTCCGGCTTTGAACTCTCCCTCTCCGGCAAGTGCCTTTGCAGCTCCCGGCTCGAACACTTCTTTTCCCCATGCAAAAAGGTCTTCTGCCGATATTTCCCATGTTGAAAAATGCTCGATTCTCGGCTGGACAATGGTAAGTTCCACGGTATCAATGTCATATAAAAAGCCAAGCATATCCAAAACTCCAAGTCCGTAGATCATAAGCTGGACATTGTTTTCTGCATCAACCATCACTCCCTTACCGAGTTTCAGATCAATAATGTGGATCTTATGGTAATCCGCAATAACCATGTCAGCCGTTCCAAAACAGTCCTCCACGCGCTCTGCCAGACTGACTTTTTGTTCTACCCCGAAAAACGGAGTATCGCAGTCTGCTCTTGCCTGTTCTATCTGGCTTATGACATATTCAACGTAGTTTTCCACGGCTTCCATAAGCTCGTCCGAATAATAATCTGATACCGGACGCTTGGTTCTCTTCTTCAGATATTTGTTGATCAGATGCTCCGCCATTGCGTGTCCCGCAGAACCCTCTGCTGCAAAGGGTGACTGCTCGTCCGGAAACTGCTCCTCCAACAAAAGTGATGGAGGGCAGTTCAAATATCTATTACCGGAGGATGGGGAGAATCTTGCATGCGCCCCCATTAAAGCACCTGCGCTTTCTCGTACAGTTCCGGCAGTTTCTCATCTGGGATATCCGACAGCTTCTCATAACCCATCTGCTCGATTAAGTTCTTGACCTCAGAAGTCTTTCCTTTTCTGGATTTTTCCGTAAGGAATGCACGGACTGTCTTTAAATCAACCTGTTTTTTTCCCTTTGGTGTGTCCGGCACACTCTCTTTCTTCTTTTCCGCCTTCTTTACAGGCTTTGCTTCTTTCTCGGGTTCTTTTTCCTGAACTGCAGAATCCCTTGGTTCTTTTGCTCCGACCTCTGCGAGTTCGTCATATGCTTCTGCCATAAGTTTGTGGGCTTCAGCTATTTTTTTATATGCATCACACATATCCGTATCCTCCTAACACTCTAAATTTAAGACCATTTACAATCTGTCGATAATGACTATCTATTCTGTCATCAATCTTCAGGGTAGCCGGATCTATGGTATTTCCATCTTCATCAAAGAGAACTGCTTCAATATCAAGTTCTTTTGCTTTTTCAATCTCAAACTTCATTCCATCTGAAATGGAAGTTCCAAAAATCCAAATTTGTGAACATAACTTCATACTTTCAATGCCAAGTTTGATACCCTCAATTCTCTCTGCCGCATCACTATCATTCAAAAACTGTGTATAAAGTAAATGAGGAGCGACAACTGGATAACCGCATTTAGCAATCAGTCTTGCATATTTTCTTGCATTTTTTAGATTTGTCTCCGTATCACCTCTGTATCTGGAACAGAGAAAAATCATATTACTTTTTTTCTTCATGATTTACTTTCCTTTTCTGCTATGTTAAAATAGCGGTGTCAAGGGATGTTCATTCATTAGATCTTGCCGGATTTTCAATGAACATTCCTATTTTTGTTTCTTAGTGTTCCATCAATGGAACGCTTGAGGTAAAAAAATAATCGTCAATGCTCTCTTCAGGGAATGCTGCTTTAAATTTAGCAACGAACACCGCCCCGACTGCTGAACGTTTATTTCTTACCCGCCAAAGTTGTGAACGGCTGACCCCTAATTTCTTTGCAAACTCGGTGTCGGTCATCTCGCCTTGCAATTTGTAGAGTTTTTCGATGTTTGCACATAACATTTGTTCTGTTCTCCTTTCCTATATTTTGTGTTCCATTAATGGAACATTTACATATTATCACGCCTGTTCCATTAAAGCAACACTATTTATACATTTTTATCAAAGTTGTTGCATCGATGGAACAATCATGCTATAATAAATGCAGAAAAATATAGAAAAGGAGGCTATTACTATGGCAGAAACATTGGGAAAAGTTATTGCTGACAGACGTGAAGAACTTGGAATTACCCAGCGTGAGTTGGCTCGTGGTATTAAGAGAAGTAATTCAACCATTTCTCGTATTGAAAGTCCAGAATACGATTTGATTCCCGATAACGAAACTGTAAAGGCAATAGCTGATTTTTTGAAACTGGATTATAATTACCTTTTGGCTTTAAATAAGCAAATTGATGACGAACCTGAAATCAGAATGATTCAAAGGGCTGCAAAAAACATGAATCCAGAAGAACTTGAAGATATGATGACAATCCTTAAGAAAGAGTTCAAAGATGCTTTTGCTAAAGCCGGAAATGACAAGAAGGATATTTAATGTACTATGCGGACTATAACAAAGCGGTAAAAACCGCAATGGAGGTGCTTGAGGATTTTGATATTTCTCAAGCTCCTATTGATTTAGAGATATTTTTTAAGGGTATGGCTCGTGAAGTCAAAAAGTTTTCTTATAGGGATTTCCAAGAAAAAAATAATAAGACGGAATCTGAAACACTTGCCTTTATGAATAGTGACCGTGGTGCGGTTACTATATGCGATATAAAAAGTGCTACATACCTTATATATTATGATGACACCCTTTCAGAAGGATGGATTCGATTCAACCTTGCACATGAACTTGGTCATATTTTTTTAGAACACTGCATATCAAATGATGTTGAGAGAATGACTTCTATCCCAAGGGATTTGTATGATGAATTTGAAAAAGAAGCCAATGTATTTGCTAGAAATCTTCTTACTCCTGCCCCATTGGCCTGGGATTTAATGTCTGAATGCAAGAGCAACCCAAATGCGCATATAGAAACTGCATTTGGGATAACCAACGCTGCAGCCAATATGCGTATTAACATGGTTCGCAGAGATTTAAAAGATTACACAACTGCAATGACACAAAAGGCAGAACGAATACATCTGCAGTATCAGAGATGCTGTCTGCGCTGCACAACTTTTGTTCCAAAGGATGCAGCATACTGTCCTTCCTGTGGCTATAACAGAATTGGTCATAGTCTCCACTATCGACTGCAGCCTGTTAAAATTAAAATTGATAACAAGGGGATTCCTATGCAATGTCCTGTATGTTGTAATCAAGATATTGCAGAAGATGCACAGTATTGTATGATTTGTGGGAATCCTTTACGAAATATATGCTATTCTGACAGACTCGGATTAGCGTCAAAAAAATACCATATCAATCCTACAAATGCCAGATACTGCACTACCTGCGGTTCTGAAACAGTATACAAACGTTTTAATATACCAACCAAATATGAGGAGGAAGCACCTATGCAATACAATGATGGCGTATCTTATGATGAAGATTCTTTACGAGTAAAAATCTGCCCCGTATGTAATAACGAACAGTTTAGTTCAAATGCTGAATTCTGCCGTATCTGCGGAACCAGTCTGTATAATAAATGTGAAGGTGAAACGGAATACGATATGAACAATGAGCCATATAAGCGTGATCAACACAATAATCCCAGCAATGCCAGATTCTGTGAGATCTGCGGAAAACCGACATATTATTTTAACCAAAAAATTCTTGTTCCCCATAATGAATACATCGAACGCTCATCCATTGATGATCTTGATTCATATCCATTCAATCCCGATGAAGCAGCACAGGATAAAATGGAAATAGAAGCAGAAAGACATGATTATATGTCAGACTTTGATGAGGAACTACCATTTAACTAAATAATTGCACATACTGAGCCAAGCCAGTATGTGCAATTCCTCTCAAAACTAATTACTCAGTTATTTTTTAACTGTATTCCTATGAGAATTCCACTTATAAATGCAGTATATTTTTCCGCAGCATCCTCATTGTTTATGTAATCAACAATATTATTCAGTTGCAAAATTTGTTCTTGAGTCATAGTAATTTTAAGTGACGCAAGATTCTCTATGATATATTTGTCTTGCTCTTCATTTGAGGTAACGAGCAAATCACAAATGTCACAGAGACATCTCTCCATATTACGCATGATTATTCCCTCCTAACGAACAGCTAATGCATTCTCAAGCCACAAAGCCATGCTTCTGTCTGAAACTGTATAATAGCAAGTTCCATAGTTGGAAAGATTTTCATGAAGTTCAACCGACTTAGGAGTTGTTTTTTGAATTGCGGCAACTCTGCCAGCCGTAAGCCGTCCCCAATTATCTTTAAAATACCTGTCAACCCACACATCATAGATTATTCCATCAACATCAATTTTCAATGTAATTCGAGAAGGTTTGCTTTCGGATGCCCAACCAAATCCTCTTTGGTTGATGTATCTACCACCACGATAACCGCTCCTCTCATAAGCCCCATGTCCTTGTGTAAGATTATACTCGCTTTTTTCGTACTTAAATCCTTTTATAATTCCTGTAACCATATCGGCCACCTCCAATATAAATTCAACTCCGCGCTTCGTTGTAACTATACTGTAACATGACCTAAATGTGTTTGTAGAACCACAAAACTGTTGACTTTTTACTCAATAAACATTAATGCCGTTTTCTTTCAAAATTTGTCCTCTTTCTTCATCTATGTTGTATTTAAATTCAACAACTTCTATGGATTTTTCTTCTGGATATACAATGAACCCCACCTCGTATTCATCTGATCCAGACATATGATTTTCCTGTAGTTCAATGGGATGCCAATATCCAATCGGCTTTCCTGTTTTCTCTGCTTCAAAAATTCTCTTTGCCGTCCTCTTAGCAAGTTGATCTACAATCCCTGAATTAACTGTAATAGAAAAAAATCTTCTAGCATATATACTATTTTCATTAATTACACTATATCCTTTTCGCCTTCTCCCTACAGATTTCTCAAATCTTTTAATGTTCTTTTTAAATAGTTCCTCGGCAAGCAAAACTTCTTCAGCTAACTGTATAAAGTAATTATGAAAAACCCACATATCGGTAACGCTGTTTATTTCGCATAATTTATAAATGATGTTATCAAGAGTGCTCTGTGTTCTATATGCTAAAAGGGCCTCTTTCTTTCGCCCATTATAAGCATTATATCGGGTATTCACTCTCCCAACCCAAGCAAGCTGATTCTTTCTAAAAGCATTAGCCCCATTGGACAAATCAGAATTCAATGTTCTTTTATTCTCTGATGTGGTATGTCTGTAAAATGGATTACCAATAAACTCTGTTTTATCCAAAAATATTATTTCCTGCATTGCTACCACGACAAGCAATTGCGGAATATCTATAAACTTATTAACAAAAGTATTCTGATTTAGCATCTCCAAATAATATTCTATCTTTTTAGATGCCATGTTATATTTTTTATACTGATTACTGTCCACCGTGTCTGTCATAAAAATAAGTTTTGCCAAAAATTTTCTATTGTTTTTCAAAAAATCCTGAAGATTTTCTTTTAAAATAGTCTTGCCAGCCAATTTTTGATACTCTGTCAAATCGTCCGGAAGTTCCTTAAGAAACTCCTGAGTTTTTTCAGTTATTTCTATTATTTCCTTCTCCCGACAAATATTCTCATATTGCCACAATTTTAAATACATTGTTTCCAAAAGAGAATGTTTATATTTTCCATGTTTTGTAATATTTGCAACAGGCCCAAATAATTTTATTGCAAGATTACATTCCCTATATAATTCATCTTTAGTATCCCTTGTGACTAACGTATCCAATTTAAACATTAATTCTTTTAGTTCGTTTTCCCATTCTTCCACCATTCTGCAACAGCTATCATTAACATAACTAACAAACCCTACATCAATTTCCCTTACAAGATGTCTTCGTAAATATTCTAAAAGGTGCCCATTTCTTGTTTTCTCATTGATAAGAATGGTATCAAGATTTTCAAGTGTCTGATTATTAAAATAGCTTGTTAGTTCTACATGAAAATCTCTTTCAAAACAATATAATAAAAAAACCAATTTCATTCTAGCTTGTTGCTCATTTTGAAAATCATTAATTATATCAAAACCAAATGCTGACTTAATTCTTTGCAAAAGTCCCGGCCTATCATTTTCATTACGGGTAATGTTTCTTTTTGCATCTGAATCTGGATACCTGTAATCCAACTCAGCGTATAGGGTATCCCATTGTAATTCTTCTTCTGTTAGTTTTCTTTCGATTCCCATTAAATAGCAACTATGTTTTTTCTCCAGCCTTTCCATGCCGATCATGTATTTTTCAACAAACCACGATTCGCTTATTAATCGTCCGCCTTCTGATACAAAGATATTGTCAAGAGTTCTAAAAGCCTTATTATTCTGAACATCATAATCATCCCTACTTATATCTATTTTATATTTTTTCAGGTCTCCTTCAGCCAATGAAATCATTTCTTTTTTAGTTATAATATTATAATGCTCCATACCATATTTTATCGCCTCATCAACAGTCCTAACCTCTTTAAAATCATCTGTATCCTGAGGATCTATTCTACAAAAACACATATCTTCCCCCCTTTTTTCTATAATATAAGGCAGACTTTCCGAATGGAAGTAAGTCTGCCTTATATTATAGGTACAGTTCACATTTACAACACTTGGAACATATAAATGTTATGCAATCCTACAACTCTAATTCACGGATATCCATCTTTTTTTCTGATAAATAATACTCATATAACTCTGTTGCCGGAATCAATCTAATTTGTATGTTTCTCAATCCAAGCGATTCCAGCATCTGCATTTTTGCTACGCCCTTTGGCACAATCTTTTCACTCTCTGTTGGCATCAGAAAACAGTTTCTTACCTCAGTTATATGATGTACCTTAATGAAATCCTGATATGCTAATTGATACAAATACTGTTTTGTTACATCTCCGACACCCGGATTTCCCCTGAGGGACTTTCCTTTTTCCAGCTGAAGATTATAATATTTGGCATCAAATATTATGAACCAGTCCTTTCCGTCTATGCAAGGAATACTGATCAAATCAGGAATAAGGGTATCTGCTGCCTTTGCTTCCGTATCTTCTCCCTGCCATATAGGCTTTTCGATAATATCTATCAGCTTCTGTCTCTTTGCCGTTTTGTTGTTATATTTCTCCGCAAGCGGAACAGTCATCTTAAGCTGGGCAAGGGTAGTATTCAGCTTATTGTCAAACACTTCCGCACATGCTTTCTCCCAGACAGCATGGTATGCTGTTGTTCCAAACATACTGATACCATCATTCTCATCAAGCATTTTTCTGTCCTGGGACACATAGGCATATAGTGTTTTGAGAAGAATCTGCCTGTGTGTATTAAATTGAAGATTCAGTTCCTTTATAATCCGTTCTAACACATATTCCTTATCACCAAAATCGGCCAGTGTTTCCTCGGAAAGTTCTAAGACATCCATATCAAAGAGAGCATCCAATTGTGCATCACAAAGCTGTCTGGAACATTCCGTAAGCACACATTCATGCAGACGTTTGAAATAATCCATGTCATCTTCTACAGATTTCTCCGTATAGAGTTCCATATAATACGGACGGTTATCCTCTATCATGGCAAAGCTCTCATCAATGGTCTTTCCCCAGAGGATTTCGCCCTCTCCATTTACTTCTATGATATCCTCACTGTTCGTATAGATGCCATATTCGTAATAATCATTAATCAGGAACAGGATAACCGCAAGTATATTAAAACTTCTGTTCTCTCCATCACCATTAAAAACATTGATAATCTGCTCTTCGGAACGGCTGTAACGCTCAAGTACTTTAACAACCTGTTTCATCTCATCCAGAACATTATCGTCTTTCTTTGACAGCAGATACTTCGGATAAACCTTTATGACACGGCTTCCACAGGTGATGACTCCGACATATGTAAATACATATAGGCAGTCACCACTCTCTGCCGTTTCATCCGTAATTTCCACATCATCATCTACAAGGTCTGACATTTCGAGCTGGTCATCGGTATTTTTTACGCTCTTCAAGACACCATAAGCTTTGAGATTTTTTATAAATTTTTCTACTCCGTCTTCGTCAAAGGAAAACTTGCTTTTAAGGTCATTTTTCGTATAACGCTTCTGTTCCCTGACATACCGTGAAACAACTTTCATTATGCCTCATCCTTTTGTTTATCATAAAAGTTTTCCTTGAAATTTGCTCCGAAGATTCCCATTCCTATTTCATCAAAAGCATCACACACAGATGAATATTTACTGTTATCACATCCATCAAAGAATCTGTGCTTGCCCTGCTTAACGGCATCTTCATACAAATACATAATTACCTTACTCTTAAATGCAGCCACAAATTTTTCTGTATCTACAATCATACCGTTTTCATCAGAAGCAATTACCTTCTTTGAAAGGAAGAATGGCCCCATTAGCTTGTCTTCATTAATTTTAAACTGATCTGATGACATTTTTGCATTAATAGCTCTGCGGAGGATATTCCATTCAATAGGCTCATCACTTCCGGCAAGTTCTATTTTTCCAATGCCAGAAATCTTTTCTTCGTTTTCATTGATGCCAAGATACTCAAAGTTCCATCTTCTCTTAAACGCAGTGTCCATCGGAAATACACCCTGATCAGCACTGTTCATTGTAGACCAGATAAACATATTATTAGGAATCCGGATCTTCTGATAATTGTCAGGAGTTCCACCTAGTTGTTTTGCAAGATATTTTCTTATATCCTCTGATGCCTGGATTTCATATTCACTGACTCCGTCATCATCCCTGTCCAACAGCTGGAATACATCGCCAAATACTGCTGCCACTTTTGCTCTGTTTATCTCTTCAATAAGCAGAAGATGCGGCTGTGGATTTTCAGTTCTTCCGCTCTTAAGCGCTTCTACATAAACACGCATGAACGGTCCCGGCACAAAATCATATCTGATTTTTTCATCTGCACCCATAACAGGCTTATATGTACCAACAAACTGCGAGTATGAATAATCAGGATGGAACGTAACACGCTCATAAGAACCATTTGTGTCCTTCAACAAGTCCTCGCAATCCTCTTTAAGTTCATAACTCTTTCCTGTACCCGGAGCACCAAAAACAATACGATTTCTTTCATATTCTGTTTTTATTTCTGTGTTAAATACTAACGGCATATAGGTTTCCTCCGCTTCCGAATTATCTAATTCTTCTGATTCAGCTTCTTCCCCATAATAATATTTTTCATATAAAAACATCAGATTTTCATTATTTGTAAGCTGATAACATGATGTAAGTTTTCCTTCTGATTTATCCGGAAGGGTATCTCCATCTGCAAATTTATTATGCCACTTTCCAGCTTTCATATGGGCCATAGCCGTTGATGCATCATAGAAGTATTCTCCAATTTCATCAACAAACGCTATCAGCTTTTCTCCATTCATAGCGACAAAAACAGTATCTGCATTTGTTTTATAGAATCTTGCCAGTTCTCCGGCCTTTCTGGATGCTGTCTTTTTATCATCGTGGAAATACTCTTCCATCATCTTTTCTGTAATGGCATCCTTATCTATTCCATCACCCGCAACATAATCCTGAAGTGATCCGATAGCTCTCCATCCGATTCCAACTACAGATTTCTGCTGCCATTCCGCAACATAATTTTTTTCGTCATCTTTTGTGCCAATTCTCACAAAATGTTTTATGCCGCCAAATTCTTCGAAAACAACAGCAAAGAATTCTCTATAATACATTCCGGCATAGTTTTCAATCTTCGCAAGCTGTGCGCTTCGAGCATAATATTTTTCACTTGGACTGATTCTTAAACATCTAAGTACATGTGTCTGCCAGTCATTTGAATGGAAACCGCTTAATTTTTCTGGACAGATAAGTGAAAAATATTTATGAAACCATGCCAAGTTATAGTATTGTTCACCTACACCCTGTTTCAAATCTTCATCGAGCTTTTCAAAATCAGACAGGTTATCCAAGATGGCATTATTTATAATATCTACACCTTTAACAAGGGCATCTCTTATTGTCTTTCCGATTTCAAGAGCCTGTTCTTCTGATAACACTTCTGGTTTCTGCGGACTTCCCGTCATCCATTCGCCTGTATCCTTTTTCTGAAACAAACCAAATTTGTATGCAGATCCACCCGCAATGCTTCCGAAATATTCTCGGCAGTCTGCATTATGCTCTAACCAACAGCATAGCGCTTCTGTATTATCCCCCACTGTATAAAATAAAGAAGTTAAGAGATTCTCATCTTCAATGGCTGCCAGCTTTTCTGGTGAGAATCTTTCCTGAAACTCTCGTATAGCAGTTTCAATATTACTTCTGCTGCATGGTATTTCAAATCCAGTTTCTGACACATAATCTGTGATTATCTTAGCAGCCCTACGATATTCATCTTCGAAACTGTCACTGCATTCTTCATCGGCATCTGTAATTGTTTCCAACTCTGCATACAAATTTGCATCATTCACATATGCATACGTAATAGTTGCCACATATGACTGACTTGCGTTAACAAGATTTAATACACTTAAAATAGGCGAAACATAGAAATCATTTGTTCTCTCTATCCCTTTTCCACCTAACCACCATTTATCGTTTGATACGAATTTATATAACAATTCACAATTTTGATTAGCAATATCCTCCTGTTGTCCCAAATCCAACAGATAATCTTTCATAATTTGCTTGAACTTTTCAGAAAAATCTATGCCATCTGTGCTTTTCAAATTTTTGTATATTTCTTTCTTTTCCAGAGCTTTTCCATTGCTTCCCACGAAAACACCAGCATTACTATCAATTACCTTTTCAGTGTAATTTCGGTACTTTATGATTTCCTTTATCAATTCTACCGGATAGGTTGCAAGAACAAACCATTGATTAGGCAAGTATATTTTCAACCCAGCCGAGGTAGTAATAATAGCAGTGCTTTTTAAATACTCTATTGTATTTCCACCAGAAGCAATATTTTTTGCGAAAGCCTTCTTAAATCCCCCACTCAGACTAACATCCTCATAACTAAATTCAGCTTTAACTGCACTTTTTGTATTTTCTACAAGTTCTCCTAAATCTTTCAAAATTGTATTGTTATCATCCATTCGTTAAATCACTCCTTTACTGGTAAAGACCCCATTTCCTCTCTGATCCTTTTCGCTACTGCACGAATAACCGGAACCGCAACGGAATTTCCAAATTGCTTATATGCCTGGGTATCAGAAACCGTTATAATAAATTGTTCAGGAAAGCCTTGTAATCTGGCACATTCTCTCGGAGTGAGTTTCCTTGGATTTTTATCTGGTCCCTGATCAATTAAAATTTCGCTTCCATCCTTATAATATCGTGCACTAATAGTATTTGTATATTCTGATTCTTCGTTAAATAATGAATAACCAAATCCATTTCCTTTTTTCTTATGTTCTTTTTTCCTTCGTTGATGTCCTTCCCATAATGCATCACTTATCGTGTATTTTTCATCCACATCATGTTCCAATATATCGCCAAGTCTTGTTTTTTCATAAGTAGGTGTTGGAAACTTAAACTCATAATCATCAGAAATATTATAGTATTCTTTATTTAATCCAACAATATAAATTCTTTCTCTATTCTGAGGAACACCAAAATCTCCAGCACGGAGTACTTCGTAGTTGACGTAGTAATTGAGTGCATCCAAATGTTCCAGTATCACTTTTAATGTGCGCCCTTTATCATGCCCTTTGAGCTGCTTGACATTCTCCAGCAAAAAGGCTTTCGGTCTTTTTTCCTTTAATATTCTTTCAATTTCAAAAAATAAAGTTCCCCTAGTATCAGAAAATCCTTTTTTTAATCCGGCTTGCGAAAAAGGCTGACATGGGAAACCACCCAGTAAAATATCAAAATCAGGAATATCTTTTGCATCTATTTGCGTTATATCTCCCGCCGGTTCTTCACCAAAGTTTACTCTATAGGTCTTTTGTGCGAATTTGTCCCACTCTGACGTAAATACACATTTTCCCCCCAACTCCTGAAAAGGAATCCTTATTCCTCCTATTCCAGCGAACAAATCAATAAATTTAAATTCCAGTATTTCATCCTTTACTTCAAACGGCGTTTTCTCTGCAAATTGCAAAATTGTTTTATATTCTAATGCAGACGGAGCGGATTCTCCATTTTCCCATCTGCGTAATGTTCTATCTCCGTTTCTTCCCATTCCAAGTGCATCGGCAAAATCCTTCTGCGTAAGCCCCAAATTCTTTCTTTTCGCCTTTATTGCTTCGGACGTATTCATTTCAATATCTCCTTTGTCTCTTTTATAGGTCAATCTGTCCTCATTTTATCACATTTTGTGCAAAATTGGAACTGGTAAAATCACAAATTTCAAGCCAGAATATCGACTACTCTATACATTCATCATCAAAACTGTTACAATATTAATATTAAGCAATAAAGGAGGCTTTGATATGCCGTTCATAAATGATTTAAGAGATGTACAGAATAAAACACGTAAAGATATCTCTCAATCGCAGCTTATCTTTGATGAGACAATACGAAGAAGCGGTTTTTCCGGTGCATCTGCACAAACCCAATACGATCACATATATGATATTTTGGCCGCACGTGATGCTGTTCATACCGATATAGTCACAGCCGGACTCAAAGAGGACGTCAAAGTCACCGGAGCCGTAACTGAATTAATCTGTAAAATAGCACTCGACGCAAGTGCTCCAAACAGATATGATACACTTCCTAAAACATGGGATTGGATTGGAGATTTCGCCATTATGGGATCTCCTTTTAACCTATTTATATCGGTCAAAAGCTACAAGGCCAAAGAACGTTTAATTGTCAGTGGAACTGGGCAAAATGCTGCTCCCGTAGTTGGATATGGTCTGTTTGATGATCCAAGTGAATGGTCACCTGACAGAGTCAAACAATATAAGCAAAGAGGCTTCATCGCAATCTACATGCCAAATACTTTGTATAATGCTCTTGACGCAAAGACTCCACAAACACCAGGATTAAGCTCTCGGTTGATTCGAAAATACTCACCTGCAAATGGTTATCCAGCCACAAACATAAAAAACATCTATGATCGACCACTTCTTCGAAAATTGGAAGACTTCGATGATGACATTGCCCATATATGCATTCCTGGAAGCTATACTCTCGATCTCTCACGCTATTAATATGACATAAAAAATGCAAGGCGGTTATTGCTTAACTGTCTTGCATTTCTTCATCACAAATCAACATGTCAAAAATCGTTTCTTCAATTACTTTAATGCATTCATCCGTTTTTTTCTTTATATCGTTTCCCCAAAATCTTATAACGGTCCATCCCATAAATAAGAGTTTTTTATTAACCTCATCATCGTGTTCTCTGTTTTTTCCAATTTTCTTTATCCAAAATTCAGCGTTTTTTCCTTTTTCCAATCGAGGCTTTAAAACTTCCCAATCCTTACCATGAAAGAACTCGCTATCACAAAAAATGGCAATTTTATATTTTGTGATAGCAATGTCAGGAGTACCCGGTAATAATTTATAATTTTTTCTATACCTAATCCCTTTCTTCCACAATGCTTTTCTCAGGACAACTTCTATTGACGTATCCTTTGACTTTATGTTAACCATGTTTTTATGTCTTTGCTCTGGTGTTAAACAATCCATAAATACCACTCCAGCCATCAAAATGTACTATTCATTATATTCGACAAGGCGAATATAAGCAAGTATTTCTGTAAACCTATTCAACTTCTACCGTTCTCAAGTATTGATCCAAGTATAAACATGCGGTATAATAAAATATAAGTATACCCAAAAGGAAGTGATTATATGCGAAACAAGATAGACAGTCGAATTCCACGATATAACAAATTGATAATGCCGACTTTTGTCGCATTAAAAGAGCTTGGTGGTTCAGGAACCAACGATGAGATTCTGAACCAAGTTATAAAGGATCTGAACATCCCAGATGAAGTAGCAGACATCACACATATGGGAAAAGTTAACCAGAGTGAATTATCCTACCAACTAGCGTGGGCAAGAACATATCTCTCAAAGTATGGTGTTATCCATAATAGTGCTCGTTCTGTATGGTCTATCACCCCAGACTTCGTTGGTATAGAGGTTCTTGACGAAAAAGAAATCGTATCTGCCATCGTAAAGAAAAACGCAGAAAGACGAAATAAAGCCGCTTCATCCTCCACTAAGGATGAAGCCCCAGATTTTCCAGAAGACGACGATCCCAGCAACGATGATGAGGAATTTCCAGATGAAATAAAACCTTGGAAGGAAAAGCTTGCTGATATTCTACAAACAATGGATCCATATGGATTTGAAAGACTAACTCAAAGAGTTCTTCGTGAATGCGGATTTTCCCAAGTAGAAGTTACAAAGAAATCTGGTGATGGTGGAATTGATGGAACCGGAAAGCTGAAAATCAACGGCATCTTCAGTTTTAATGTTGCTTTCCAATGCAAACGATACAGCGGTGTTGTTGGCGCACCTGATATTAGAGATTTCCGTGGTTCTCTCACAACTAATATTGAAAAAGGTCTTTTTATTACCACTGGCACATTTTCAAAAGCCGCACGCGAAGAAGCCTGTAGCCCAGGCAAACAACAGATTGACCTTTTAGATGGCGAAGAATTCATCAATAAACTCACTGAATACGAAATTGGGGTACATCCAATAACAACTTATACAATTGACGAAGATTTCTTCCGAAAGATATAATACAAGGCTGATCATTCTTATGGTCAGCTTTTTCTGCATCCATCCACGCCCTTCAACTCTACCTAAAATCTATCTAATTTATGTCCCATATTTCATTCGCTTTTGTTATAACTAACCGTCCATCCTCGCACTTCACTTCAATCTGCTCTCCGATGTCAAATCCCAGATCCGACAGCCATTTTCCTTTCAGAACAATGCTTGGTGTTCGCTTGTACTGATATCCGCTTGCTTCATAAACCTTCATTTCTCTATATTTTTTATATGCCATATTTATCTTCTCCTTTTGCCAATTTTTAGACTTCTGCCATAAGATTAAACTTACGCTGAATTATTGCTTCTTTTGCTAATTTATATATTTTGTGAGATACCCCCTTGAACAAGGGAAACGACAACGGGGAATAATTTCCTCGTCTAAGCACAGTTTTAGAATGTAAATTATAGCGATATGTAGGGGCACAAATGCCCAGTTTATGCGGGTTTCAGGCACTAGGGGGATATCCAACTTTAGAGTCTTAACACCATACATTAGTAGAGAATGCCAAAAACCTATACCCACCCTATTGCTAAAATAATAAAATTATTATTTTAAACAAATTCAAAGGCGGCAATCATAATGACTGCCACCTTTGAATTTACGCACTTTTCCTAACACTTCCTACATTATGTCTATCCATGCGCCAATATTATTTTCATATAGAATAGACTTTTCACATTTATTTTCATTTTTCTGCTTTCGCTAAACAATAACCTTACGCTAAAAGATAATTTTTAACTATCAAACCTTTATCCCCCTAGGTAAATCAATTTCCTAATAGCCACTCTTAGGAAACAGAAATACACATCTATTTTTCTCCCAAAATTGCTGAAACCTTTGATTTATTGGACTTTCCTTGACAGAAGGCAGACTGTTTCCACATGCACCGTTCCCGGGAACATATCTACATTGCTAACCCTCTCCACATGGTACCCAAATGTCTCAAATGTAGCAAGATCCTGTGACAGGCTCGTCGGTTTACATGAAATATAAACTATATTCTCCACCCCATAATCAATTATCTTTCTGATTGCCTTAGGGTGTATTCCCTCTCTCGGTGGGTCAAGTATTATATAATCAGGTTTCTCGTCTATCTCATCTATCACCTTAAGCACATCACCTGCTATAAATTCACAGTTATCAAGACCGTTTATCGCTGCATTTTCTTTTGCAGCCTCAACTGCTTCTTCCACAATCTCAACACCTATAACTTTCTTTGCAACAGGTGCTATTATCTGTGCTATCGTTCCTGTTCCGCTGTAAAGGTCAAAAACGACTTTATCCTTAAATCCTGCATTTGTCTCTGTCTCAAGATTTTCTGTCTTTTCAGAGTATATTTCAGCTAAATCAACATTTTTGGCATCATTTTCAGAATATCCATCTACAATATCAGAACTGTCAGCAGTCATTTCTAAACATACGCTATTAATCCTTAAGTTTTCAACATCCATTCCAACGCCAACACTATTTTTACCGACTCCTGTCACCTCTCCTCCAAGCACATAGTCTCTTGCCCTTGTGTAAAGCACCTCAGCTCCTTTTGTGTTTGTCTGGAAAAATGAAAACGGTGATATTTTAAACTGAAGTCCTAATATCTTTTCGGTAAACCAGTCTTTTCCGCTAATGATGTGCATTTTGTCACTTTTTACCACATCCCCTAATCCATCGTTTATGATATGGATAAATCCTGTTAATTTTCCATTATACTTAAGTCCATTTAATTTTTCTGATACTTCACTGACATACTCCGATATATCCTGCTGTGATGATGTGACGAGTGCAACAAGGAGTTCCCCTGTTGATACCGCTCTTCTTACAAGAAGATGCCTGAGAACACCCTGATGAGTATTTTTATTGTAATGTGGTACTTGTTTTTCACTGAAGTATTCTACTATGCAGTCTATTACTTTTGAGTAATCATCATCCACTATCTGACAGCCTGAGGCATTTACTATATCATGAACACTGCCTTTTTTATGAAGACCGAGTGTAAGTGGTCCTCCTTTGTATTCATCACCGAACGAAAATTCCATCTTGTTTCTGTAGCCTTTGATTTCAGGACTTGGCAGTATTCCGTCATATATATAATCTTTTTTTATCCCCAAAGATGAGTCGAGTGTCTTATATACATTATCTATTATCTCAAGCACCTGATTTCTCTTAAGTTCAAGCTGTTTTTCATATGGTAATGTCTGATAACTGCATCCACCGCATTTTCCAAACCGGCTGCACATTGGTTCTGCTGTCTCAAGCGGCGATTTTTCTGTTACTTCCAAAAGTATGCCCTGACTTTTATCTTTTCTGACTTTTTTTGCCCTGAATTTTATTTTTTGTCCCGGCAATGCCCCTTTTACAATTGTCAGAGTTTTTTTTTCATTTCCGTTTTCGTCTTTCTCTATCACCTCAACATATGCCTTGTTTGGAAATTCAACTTTCTTTACAATGCCTTCATATATGTTTCCTTTTTTCATGTAAATATTTCCGCCTTTCTTAGTCCTAATTACATTTTGTCATCTCATGCACAAAAGAATACACTTTTTCTGACCACTGCCATACATCCAACTTATCATGACTTAAACAACATACTCTGTCTACCAGACATTCCGGCATAACTTTCATTATTTGTTCTTTGTATTCAAATGGAACGACAATCATATACACATAATCAGCCAGCTTAACCTCATCTTTTACCTTAATTGGTAAAAAACCATCGTGTATAGCCTGCGGATGCTTATCTAAATCATCATACTTAAAATAAAAACGTACTCCCGGTGTAAAGCCTGCACTCATCTCATCCGATGACGGGCTTCTACCCAGTTTTCTCTCCATTACCAATCTGTCCCCAGCCTGACAGTTTCCCCACGAAAACATTACATAATGAAAAAAATCTGTGGGATCATTTGCTGCATTTCTGTCTTCTTTCTGTAAAACAGTATCCGGAAGTTTCCTTGCATTTACAGCCGATAATAAAGAACCACACTTCAAAATGGAAATTGCATTTTCTAAAGGTGCCGTATGACACACCAAATCTGTCATACAACCTCCCCTTGTTTTACACGCCGTACATTCTCTTATAATTTCAGGTCTGCGTACATTCTTATATTTATCCGGATTTAACATTTCTTTCTGAACATACTGTAAAATATCGTCCCTGTCAGCTTCTATTTCACATTGTCTTCCATTAATTTCCTCATAATTCACAAAGTCAATAATGTCTTTCATTTCATTAGCACCTACATTAGGATAATCCGACAAAACTTTGTACAAAACACCATCCCATAATTCTGTGAACTCATGATTTCCTATATTTATCTTCATATTGTTATCACCTGCCTCGCAATATGCTCTACTTTAGTACATAATACACAGCTGCCTGTCTGTCCCATGCTAACACCACATACTGCACACTTTATATGTTTTTGCTGGCACTTTATATCATTTAATCCCTTAATCGTAATCAACACCTGCCAATTCCACACAAAAACTAATCGTAATGATTTCTGAGTCAGATAATTTTGCGTCCAGGATATGCCTTCGTTTGGTAACCTCGTGAGGAGCAAACTGATGATACAAATCGTCAACAATATAATATAAGTGTTTAAAATACAGTCTTCATAAATTGCAATAACAGTGGCATTATTTTTACTTCGTCCTCACATTTCCAAGTATTGTTAGCTGTTTTGCACACTCACTTATACAGGCAAGTGCATTCCGCACACCCGGATCATTTAAGTTTCCCTCAATGTCTACAAAGAACTGGTACTCCCAATTTCTGTTTTCTATCGGTCTTGACTCTATCTTTGTAAGATTTAAGTCATTGTAATAAAAGTTTGAGAGCATATTGTAAAGCGCTCCTGCCTGGTGCTTTATCTCAAATGAAAGACTTATTTTATTTGCATTTGAAAGGAATACTTTCTGGTTTGTGACTATGATAAATCTCGTATAATTGCTGCTTTCAAAGTTGATACTTTCTTTTAACACATCAAGTCCGAAAAGCTTTGCGGCTCTTGTGCTTGCAATAGCTCCCTGCGAGATATCATCTTCCTCTGCCACTTTCTTTGCCGCACTTGATGTGCTCATGTATGATTCACTTTCCATATTGTGTTCTCTTATAAATTTTGAACATTGCATGATTCCCTGTGGATGTGAATACACCTTTTTTATATCTGATATTTTTGCTCCCGGCTTACCTAAAAGTGCCTGCTCAACTTTTACAACATGCTCAGCAACTATTGTTATATCATAATCGAGAAGCAGATCATATGTGTCGTTTATTCCACCTGTTGAAGTGTTTTCAATAGGTATAACTCCGTATTTTGCCTCGCCGTTTGCCACTGTCTCAAGTACTTCCTTAAAAGAAAGCCTGTTCATGGAGGTTATATCTGTCCCAAATACTTCCTCCATTGCCTGCTCAGTATATGCTCCATGTTCTCCGAAGCATACGATTCTTGTATCTTTGTCAACATCGAGCTTGTCCACCTGCTTAAATGGCAACATCTCATTTGTCTCACTTCCAAGAACTTTATACTGATACTTTCTGCTTATTGACATTATCTGTCTAAAGAGATCTTCTATTCCCGTCTTATTAAATTCATCAGTTGTAAGTTCTCTGAGAGTCTTTATCTTTTCTTCTTCTCTTACGGGGTCAAAGACTTTTTTTCCCGTACTTCTTTTATATGCCGCAACATCCGTTGCAACTTTCATTCTTTCTTCAAAGAGCTTTGCTATCTCCTTATCGATATTATCAATTTTTTTTCTGCTTTCTTTTAAGTCAACAACCATAAATCTATTTTCCCTTCAGTTCTTTATCTCTAATTTTTAAGGAATGCCTCATAACATTTCTTTGCTTCGTAAACATCTGCTTTGCTTGCTATCTCCCAAGGTGCATGCATATTTAATATAGCTACACCACAGTCGATTACTTCCATTCCGTAAAGTGACATGATATAAGCGATTGTTCCGCCACCACCTACATCTACTTTTCCAAGCTCTGCCATCTGATAATGCACATTGTTGTCATCCATTATCTTTCTGAGTTTTGCTATATATTCTGCGTTTGCATCATTTGAACCTGATTTTCCGCGGCTTCCCGTAAATTTGCTGAATACAACTCCGCGTCCGCAGAATGATGCGTTTTTCTTTTCAAAGGCATCTGCAAAAAGCGGGTCATAGCCTGCATTTACATCTGATGAAAGCATCTTGCTGTTTGCAAGGCATCTTCTAAGTTTAAGGTCATTATAATCACCCTCAAGACTTATAAGTTCTGCCACGACATTTTCAAAGAATTTCGACTGCATTCCTGTTGCACCGACACTTCCGATTTCTTCCTTGTCTACTAAAAGACAGCAGGCTGTTTTTTCAAGCTCGGCATCAGTTCCAAGCATTGCAGCAAGCGAGGTGTAAGCACATACTCTGTCATCCTGTCCGTAAGACATTATCATACTTCTGTCAAAGCCGAGTTCTCTTGCCTTTCCTGCCGGTACGACCTCAAGCTCTGATGACATAAAGTCCTCTTCTTCCATTCCGTATTTTTCTTTTAATATTGCAAGTACGCCCTTTGATACAGCTTCTTTTTCCTCATCATTAAGTGGTATGCTTCCGACTAAAACATCAAGGTTTTCGCCATCGATAACCTTTGAAGCTTTCTTTTCCATCTGATTTGCTGCAAGATGTATAAGAAGGTCGCTCACGCAAAATACAGGATCGTTATCGTTCTCTCCTATATTTACCTCGACAACACTTCCATCTTTCTTTGCAATAACACCATGGATTGCAAGAGGAATTGTTACCCACTGGTATTTCTTGATACCGCCGTAATAATGTGTATCGAGATATGCAAGGTCACTGTCCTCATACAAAGGATTCTGCTTTATATCCATTCTAGGTGAATCGATATGTGCCCCTAATATATTCATTCCACTATCAAGCGGCTCTTTTCCTATCTGGAACATTGCAACCGTCTTATTCATGCACACTGAGTATATTTTATCGCCACATTTAAGTTTTTCACCAGATTTAAGGTAAACATCAAGATTTCTGTAGCCTGCACTCTCAGCCTGTGCGATTATCTGTTTTACACATTCTCTCTCTGTCTTTCCTGCCGACAGAAATTCTCTATATTCTTTACAAAGTATTTCTAACTCTTTTTTGTTGTTTTCATCATATGATTTCCAAGCATTTTTTCTTTCCATAATAAAATAACCTCCATTTCACACTCCCTATATTTTATATCCTGAACACCAATAATGCAAGTATTACTGCAATAAATCCCTGCCTTATCTTTGCAATCACATACTTTTTTATTGATAAGTCTGTTCCTGACAGTACACTATATGTCTGTGCAACACTTGAAATTCCGCCAAAGGCACACAGCCAGACCGTAACAATAGTTTTCGCATCTGTCATAATCACTCTTATACCGGACAGCCATTCATTCCCTGCGAGCTGCATCGCACCTGTACTGACCTCTGTTATCCCTGCGGCAATGCACCCTGCCACATCGTATTTTTCAGGAATTATATATTCTATTATACTCGTTATTATTGAAAATAATATTATGTAACCGCCTATTTTTAATATTGTTTCACACGAATCCGCAATACTCTCATCAACGGCATCCATCACCGGATAATTTTTTTCAGTCTTAACATTTTCTCTGCTTCTCTCATCTTTCCTATTGCTCAATTTTTTACCGTCATTAAGATTTTTTTCAAACTTAACACTTTCTCCTATTCTCTCCGCTTTCTTGTAACTTAATTTCTTCCAGACATTAAAACTTTTTCCATCACTTCCATTTTTATATACATTCACAATCATTTTTTTATCCCGGCTACCCTGAGAAGATTTTTCTCTCACCGTCAATTTTTTTCTCACTATCCATGCATTTATCACCGCTGAACCTGCGACAACGACAAATATCAAAAACGGATTTTTTACATCAAGGCATTTTACCCCGATAAATTCAATAAGAAACATAGGGCTTAAATTATTGCAAAACATCATAAGATACTGGGCTTCTTCCCTCTTTATCTCTCCGTCCTTATACAACTGTGCAGCCGTTTTTGCCCCGATAGGACATCCGGCAAGAAACCCTATAAGTATTGGATAACTTCCGCCATCACTTACCCCAAACACTAACCCAAAAAGTGGTCTTAAAAAACGGTTTATGTATTTTGTGGTTTTTAATTTCACCAATATTCCGGACAAAATCATAAAAGGAAGCAATGACGGGACTATTGCCATAAACCATAACAGCAGCCCGTCTTTTGCTCCCTCACTCACAACTGACGGCATTATCGTAAATAAGATTATCATACCGACAGTCATCACTATAAATAATTTTCTTTTCATGATACACCTCTTTAAAATGATATGTCTGCACTATAAATCCATACATTTGTACCAATACCACACTATTACAATTTCAGTCTATAAGTCTGTGCACTACATACTATTGTCTGCAAAGCCTTAGACTTTATGCTAAACATATCTTTAAAAAGCTTTTTGTATCATGTTTATGTTATCATTTGTTTTTTATAACTATTTCATGCTGTGGTGCATCCTCCTGTTTAAATCCAACGAGATTGTCAATATACTTTTTCAATGTATCATCATATGTTATAGCATAATGACTTATAAGATTGATGCCGACAAAATTTATATTTTTGTCTTTAATACTTCCCATAAAATCAATATTCTGACCGTTTTCTTTAAAATATCCATCAACATTTTTAAGACCATTTATATACACACCCTGCCACTGTGCATACTCTTCATCAAACAGCTCTGTTAATATCTCCTTTTTGTCAATTATCAATGTAGGATAACCGTTTTCAAAATTTATGCTGTTGCAGCTAACCCCAAGAAGTGCTTTATTTCTTGTCTTTAGGTCATAAGGAATATTGTCTGCATTTATCACCACTTTTGTTCCGCTCTTTGCAACATCTTTTATTATATTTTCCGCATCATCCCTATCATCATATGTAAATCCGCTAAGATAAACAGTCTCATATTTTGACAATTCCGATGCCGAATATTTTTCTATATTTGTCTCATCACTTTCATAAATCTGAGGATATATCATCGCCAACTGATGTACCTTATCACCTATTCCTATCGCTTTGTAACTGTTTTCTACTTTAAAATTGCTATTATCACATTTGTCATGGTGAAAAAGTATATAATACTTATTTGATGATATAAGCCTGTAATTTTCTTTTTTTGCGGCATCCTCAACCATATATATGTCAGCATCTTTGTTTCTCATTTTAGACTTTTCTAAAACTATGGTATCATAGCCTGCCGAAATACACCTGTCAAAAACATAAAGGTATTCTCCAAGATCCATTGCCTCCGCAATTTTATCCGTAATCTTAACTTCATTAAGTTTTCCCGCAAGAATCATCTTATTTTTTGTTACTCTCTGTGCTTCCTTCAAAATACTGTCAGATACATCATTCTCTTCTGAAAATGTCACAAAATTATCTCGTTTCTGATATGTCAGATATGCCGAGGGAATCATATCCATACAAAGCAATATACATAATGCAATATGTATCTTAAGTTTTAATGTTTCCCACATGACAAATGCCACAAATATGCTGGTATATGACATAATAGCCAGAACATATAATCTGTCACTTCTAAAACCTGTTTTCTTTACAAACCATCCTGCAATCGGATTTACCGTAAATACCATAAGAAATATGCCATATAAAAACATTATATTCGTTTTTCGGTGACTGCATATAAATCCAAATACAGCACATAACAAAATAACTATTCCAAAATAATATATAGACTCATCATGTCTAAGATTATACACAGGATTTAACACATCTTTAATTGAAAAAATAATCGTATCTTCCGAGATACAAAAATTTTCACGATAAAATCCCTTTCCTGCTAATGACTGATATATTGTTACGATATTTGGCAAAAGAACTGCTGCTGCAGGTGCTATAATACCATGTTTTTCTTCATTTACTATTTTCCATAATAAAAGCAGTATCACCATGCAGCCTGAAATCACTGCCGCAGTATATGCATCAAGCTGCCTGAGTATCAGCAAAGCAAGTGCGGTAATGACCGGCATAATTTTCTGCTTTGTTTTTATATAATCAAAACTTGTATAAACTGCCACCGGCACGATTACCGTGCTGAGCAGTGCACTTATATTTTCGGTTACAACAACATTATAAAAATTGTATGGTATAAACATCCATATCAATCCCGTAAATATACCTGCAAAATATCTCTTTGTTCTGCAACCTATTAATACCCAGCACAATAAAGCGGCTAAACCTATAATTAAAACCATCTTTTCCCCATTTCCATGTCTATTATTGATACAAATATCTGTTCATAAGCATTATATCACTCAAGTATATTGTCAATTATATTTTCCATAACCTCATCCACCTGTTTTTCCGTCAATTTAGACATATTTTCTTTAAAATCAAGACCATCCCTAAGATCGATAATATAACTTCTTGTCGGAGTTTCACTACTCTCCATAAAAGCAAGTTCTCCTCCAAGCTTCGTTATTATGCTCCTTATCTCATCACAAAAATAATCTGATATATTTTCCAATGTTGGAACCATTGTGTCAAATGGAGGTATCTCATTCATAACTCTCCCCTGAAATTTTTCAAGATACTCTTCTATTGCTTTCTCAAATTTGTTAAAAAGAACAAATTCTCCCTCACTCTTCATTATATAAAACACAAATTCCCATGTATGAGGATGTGTCTGACCGTTTTTTCCGTTTATTATAATATAATGATTTGCATTAAGATAAAATTTAAATTTGTATTCTCTGTAAAGTCTAGTTGACATATTTCTCCTCCTGACATTTTCATATACTGTTATGTCTGCCAATCTGCTCTATTATTTTATTAAGATAATCATTGCAATACTCTTTTAACTTTTTATCGGATTTTCTCCATTCACATGGTGTCAGGCACTTATCATTTGCTCCGATTATCATCTGCATGATATTTTTCACCTCATTTACGGAATGTCCTATAAACACAAGCATAACCGCATTTTTTTCTTTGACACTGTCTATTTCAAATTTAAGCGTCTTTTTGTCAAGCATCCACTGGGATTTTTTTAAAAAAATGTCATATGCACCTGCATCACTAAAAACAACTGTTTCAAATCTCACTGATGTTATATTTTTATTTTCTAATTTTTCCATAAAACGATCTATTATTTTTTCTTTAAATACAGTGTTTTTCACATCATATTCACTCAACATACTAAGTTCACTCTCAATCTTCTCAATGCTCAGATTTTTATTTTGAATCTGTTCATTAAGTTTGTCAATCTGAGACTGTTTTTTATCTATATTGCCCGCCATAATCATCGACACTACTAAAAGCATTAAAACAAGAAGCACAACTCCTATTAGAATTATTATCTGTGCCTGCATAAACTCATTGTTATTGATAATATATTTTTCATTCGTAAGCAGACATATTTTATATTCATCTCCATTTACTTCAAAAAATACACCCGATGCAATATATTTTTTACCTGACTGACTTATAAATCTATGCTTCACTTTATTCTTTTCAAGACTATTCAAAAAACTCCGTCCGCTTTCAGATACATAATACGATGCTGTTGAAAGTCCTCTGTATCTGTCACTCTCTGTTACATCCTTTACAAATAATAAAGAGTCTTCCTTTGACAAAGTCCAATACTCTTTTTCAGAGCCATCAATCGACCCAAGTATATCTCTTATCATTTCCTGTCCTGAACCAGATGTATCTTTTTTAAGATTTATTTGATCCAATACAAGTTTTATATACTGATCCTGCTGAGACGCATAAATTTCAAGAACACCGTTATTGTATGTTTTTGTCTGGTATAAAACCACACAGCCCACAACTAAAGCAAATACAATAATTGCAAATGAAACCTTTTTAAATATTCTGTTTTTATTCATTTTATAACTTCCTCATCCACTCTCTTTTTAATCTTCCAAAAACATATCAGTCAGTGTTGACAATTTTTTTAATCTTCTCGATAATTCTTATCGGTATAATAAATTCATCTCTTATAACCTTGAATAACGCTCTCTTTTCTTCCGTAAATGTCTTTGTTTTCCATGCACTGTTTGTATTTATACTGTTTATAACCCCTGCAAATCTTATAAAAAATACGACAAAATTAAAAAACGGAAGTAATGGTACTATATACCACTGCCTTGCATAATATCTCCTTAATTTCTTGAAACCTGATAAAAAACCTATCGTTGTAAAATAATAACAATATCCTACCAAAATATAAATCAGAAATATAAACAAAGTTGAATAAACTATTGAAGTGAAAGAATACTTCATAAACAAAAGACATATAAGTGCAAGATACCATATAATTCTTGGAAATGCAAAAGTATGGTCATACATCAGTGTTCTTATATTAACATCAGTGAATATTTTCAAAGGATTCATCTTTTTTTTCATAAACAGATGTGAAACTTCCAGACTTCCTCTCTGCCACCTCTGTCTCTGTGTATAGAGTTTATTCATATCTTCTATTGGATCAACATAAAATATAGCATTCTCACACATATAAACACGCTTTTTCTGAAGATATTTCATCTGAAATGTAATCTGCGTATCCTCGCATATCGTATCTGTATTATAAAGCTGTGATTTAAGCACCGTAGATTTTCTAAATGCTGAAAATGCACCTGACAATGTATATATTGCATTCAGCTCAGATGCATAATTTCTTCCTGCAAGAAATGCCTGTGCATATTCCATAAACTCCATTTTTCTAAGTAATTTTGCAAAGAACCCCTTATACTCTTCCACCTGGTCCGGCATTGTCATTATCGCACCTGTCATACAGTCTATAGACAGGTCTGCCTCAAACTTATTTACCATATTGGTAAGAGCAGTTTTTTCAAGTATTCCGTCACTGTCAATATGAATTATATATTTTCCATCACTGTTAAATAAAGCAAGATTTAAAGCTTTTGACTTTCCCTGCTTTGCATTTAACCACTGCATCATAAGTTCCGGAAACTTCTTCTGACATTCAGCAAACACATTAAAACTGTTATCCTGCCCCTGATTGTTCACAAGAAATATCCTTATCTTGTCATTCGGATAATCACTTTCATATATCGAACTGATACAGGCCTCTAACGAGTCCTGTGAGTTATAAACAGGTATAAGAAGCGATATCTCCGGATATATTATAGGAATATCATATTTAACCGGTTTTATTTTTTTCTTTATAAGAACAACTATACTTCCTATTGACGGTATTATCTCCATAATAACCGGAATGATTATCCACGCTGCCCAGAAGACAAAAGAATTTACAAATCTATTTATTATCATCGACATATCCAAATCCTCCTACCTTCTGACTTATTATCTGAGCTTTTGTAAATACATAAAAATATAATATGATAGACAAGATATAGAAGAAAATTCTTCCTATCAATGCATGTGAAATATAATAATAATCCACACCTTTGAAATGTATTATAAGACATATCAGTATTATTCTTAATGCATTTGCGACAATAATATATACCGTTCCTATGCATCCTATAATGACTTTTTCATATCTTGAATATACATTAAAAAATATAAGAAGTGACAGAAATGCCGTTATCTCAATAATACCCGAACATTCAAAATCAATCTTTAGTGTAATGGAATCTTTGGCTGATTCCACAAAAATAATACCATATTTATAATATGGTTCAAATACACCGGTCATTTTTCCAACTATACCGGCAACCGCTGCTACAATATTTGCCATAGGCTGTGTAAGTACATCTTTAAATCCGACAAAAATGATTACAAACAATCCGGCACTTCCCCATAGGAAATGCCAGAATGGTAATTTCGCTTTTTTAGTCACATGAAGTATGTATAACCACACAACCAGAAATATCAAAAGTATTATATATCTAATCATTCAGCTATCCTCATCATGCTCTTTTTATCTTTTCTTTTTTTGTATGAAAGTACACCTGCTGCCGTAAGACAACACATTGTAACCCCCACAAAAGGACCTGTAGAAGTACCCGCATATGTCACCCACTCTTCACCTATATTTATATACTGTGCCTGCAAAACTTTCATCTCATTTTCATCAAGACCAAATTTCTTAGCAAGTTTGTTCATATAAATTCGATATTCCATCTCATCATATTTGCTGCCTGTTGTTATCTTAATCTTTCCATAATCAATAAACCCCTTATCTGATACATTTTTATAAGTCGTCCATGAGCCTATATCTACAAGCGTAAACTCATATGTTCCATTTTCAAGATTTGTAAGCTTTGGATTCCAGTTTATATTTCCATCCTTGTCAACAGAAACAAATCTGAAAGAAATTGATGTCTTATCATTTTTATTGGCTCTTACCGCAAACGGCATAAACTCATTTTTCCCCTCAGTTGTCTTATGAAGAAGTGATTTTACATGACCGTACAAATATCCGTCAGATGCATATAAAGCAGCCTCCGAATCATCAGTCTGTCCACCCTGTGTAGAATATTCTATAAGTGAATGTGGATAATCGTCCCAGTCGCTATACTCACCATCATATGTTATTCCATCAAACTTCTTGTTAAGTGCACCATGCGATGAACCCTTGTCAATATTTACTATATCTTCCACAAGTGGTTTATCTGCACAGTAATATCCAAATGAAACCTTTTTGTTGTACTGTTTAAGTGCAGAAACAGGTACTGAAATTTCATACTGTAGATTTGAATGTTCTACTTTTATACTTTCACCCTTCATCTGATGGTTTACATAGTCATTTACCTCAACCTGATATTTTCCATCTTTTTTTACCAGCTTTAAAGATGTTCTTCTGCCTGTATCAGTGAGGAGCTCATATGCACCTCTTGAATAACTTCCTGATGCTAAAGCTGCACCATCTGAAGTTTCCTTAAGATATATGTAAATATAATCCCCGTCAAATACAACCGCAGCCTTTGATAAGTTATTGTTTTTCTCAGTGTTACCCGTAACATCTTTTTTGTCAACCGCATTCCAGTCAGAGAAATTTCCATCAATCTTTATACCATTATATACATAGTCACTCTTCGTCTCTTCATCCTTTGACTTTAAGTCAGTAATATCCTCGCTTTTGACCTTTGTCCCGCAATATTCCAATGTGTATTTTTTACCGCCAAAAAATTTCTGAGGTATCCTGAATTCAGTTTCATACTTATCTTTTTCCTGACTTGGCTCTGATGCCTTATCTTTATCACCTACACCATCTATATCACCAAAAGTTCCGTTTTTAACAGCATTCATATTCGCTCCAAAACGTATTCCGTCACTGCTTCCATCTTCATATTTGATAATAAAGTTTGTAGATGTTATAGGCTGTCCATATATATTTCCACCATTTTGCTGAACATAAAAATATACATAGTCATCATTCTTTGACACAGACCATTTTGCAATCTTTGAATCATTTGACTTATATGCAGTAATCCCATCCCACTCTGAAGGATTTCCATCAATTTTTATTGTTCTTGCCGCCATAACTTTATTCTGCGGCATAAAAAATGATGTTCCAGCAAGCAGCAATGCCATACTTCCTGCAACAATTGTTTTCTCTAGTCTTATCATAAAAACTCTCCCCTCTTAAGCAAAACTAAGCTTTACATTCTTATTTCCTCAGTTGAAACTGAATATATCCTCAATGGATTTTCTCCAATTTCAAGCCTTATCAATGCCCAACCATTTTTTTCAAAAACCCTGAAAAGTTTTTTCCAAAAAACTTCTCCTACATTTTCAATATTTGCGTCGCCATTAAACTCTTCCAAATCGTTTAAATATTTGTTTTTGTATTCTTCAAGTGTTTCATTCACCATGTTCTCCATATCGGAAAATTCAACAAAATCATCATCCGACGGTTTTGCAAATATTTCTCCTTCTAATATATGATTATGCTTGTGCTTTTCATTATTGTCAACACTATGGGTTATGCCAAGTCTGTATTTAATCTTATAACATTTCATCTACTACCCATGCCACCTCCATTTCAGAATAATGTACTCTCACAACAACATCATGTCGTATAATACTTAAAATACAATTTTATATATTTTAGAACATAAGCTCCTGCTGTGTAACCTGTATCCGCGTTGCTATCATTGTTTCCTGTTCATCTCCTCTTGTGTGCTCCCCTTTAAGATACTGCATTCCGTTTCTCAAGCTTGCCGCCACAAGATTTAACACATAAATATTGTCAAATCTGTCATATATTGAATCACCACCAAGACCTGAAAGGCAGATAAGCTGCGTATTTGTCTTTTTTGCCATATCCATAAGCGGTTTCAAAAGATGTGAAGCGTTTGTCTGTGCAAAAGGATTGTCCATAACAAGCACTTTTCCCTCATTATAATTGGTAAATACATCTGACACATCTTTTCTCATATAGTAGAGCAGACTTGACAGAACTATAAATGCCGACAAAAATCCCTCACCACCTGAATTTTTCGCAACATCTGACCATGAAATTTCTCTTCCTTTCTGCTCCTCTATCTTGTAAAGCTTTATGCGGACATTACCCGTACCTGCCACCGTATCGTATAGATACTTCGTGTTGATATAAAGCCCTGTTATATCATCAGGATTTTTATTTTCCTCTAATGCCTTTATCGTCTTTGCAGTAACCTCTTCAAGAATATCCTGTATCTTAAGATGATATATCTCCTCATTCTCATACCACTCAGGCAGAGTTATCTTAAGCATTTTCTTCCTCTCTCCATGCACTTTTATCGTTGAATTTCCATCTATCTTGCCAAGCTCCTCGTGGACATCCCTTACATATTCCTCAAGAAGTTCAACTATCCTTACACGCTCCTTTTCAACGATGGCAACATCTACCTCAAGTTTTTCTATCATACTTTCGTAAGATGAAACCAGTATATTAAGCTGTTTCATGAAATTGACTGCATTATCCGTAAGTGATAATAATACTTCGATAGGCTTCTGGAAAAATTCATCCTTAAAGATATTTTTTCTTGCCATCTCGTTTAAAAGTCTTGTGATAACATTACTCTGCTTTCTCTCATTTTCAATAAGTTCTCTGTAATCTCTTATCATCATGCCCCTGAACTTATCAATTTCTTTTACCGACTTTCCAAAAATATCCTCTTTCTTTATATGCTCATCGGTTTCCTCAACCTTTAAATCACTATATTCGGCAAGTGCAGAAATATTTGCTTCATATCCTCTGCAAAGACTTGTAACTCCGTCAAGGTCAAGTCTGGTGTCTCTTATCTCATTTTGGATTATAATTATCCTGTCTTTAAAGTTTGTGTCAGATATTTTATCCTTGCTAATTGGCTCTTTCTTTTCAGCAATCCTATACATATCCTTGTAAGCATGCTCAATGTCTGACTCTTTTTTGGTTATCTGCGTATTGACTTTATTAAGTTTTTCATCATACAACTGTAACTCCATATTGTTAGCAGATATGCGTTCATCTAATTCTGCCTTATCGTCTTTATCATACCTTGTCTTTTCAATGTCTGTTTTTTTAATACGGTATTTTGCAAGTAGTTCTGCTAACTCCTGCTTACTCTTAAGAAATCTCCTGTTGGCACTGTTATACTGCTCCGTAAGAAGTTTCACTTCATTTGAATAATCATTTAAAAGGGCATTGTAAGCTGCCTCTTTTGAAATCCTTTCCTCTTCGTCAAGCAAAGTATAAGACGCCTTATCAACATTTTCTGATTTTCCCTTAAATTTTTCAAAATACTCATATCTTTCCTGAAGTCCAAGAAGCTCCTGTTTCTTCTTCATCTCAGTTTTTTCATCCGCTTTGATGTCCTCGATAAGGTTATTAAGTTTTTCTGTAATAATGTTCAGCTTATTGTCAATATCTTCATTTTTCTTGTCAAGTCGTATTTTTTCCTCTTTTGCATCGCAGTAATCATTATAACTCTCTCTAAGCATCTCGAAATCCTGCAATCTTATCCCTGCAAGATTTTTTTTCTCATTCAGTGCTGTTACATTCTGATTTATCTGTTCGTTTACTAAGGTAATCTTTCTTTTCAAACTTTCCAGATTTTCAAGTTCAGCCTGCATCTTAACAGTTTCACTCTCGAGTGTATCAATAAGTCCCCTGCTGCTTTCTATACTGTCACTTTCTATCGTCTGATTTTTTATACATTCCTGTTTAGAAAAATACTCCTTATATTCTTCATCTCTTCTCTCAATGTTTTCCTGTATTTTCCTGCTTTTTTCCTTTTTTTGTTCTATGATTTCATATCGTTTGCTATCATTGAGAAGTTCCTCTTGAAATTTCAGATAAAAGCTTATCTTTTCAAGTTCTACAACACCTGTTTCATCATTTATAAAACTATCTTCAAGCTCCTCTCTCTTTACAATTGGCACCGGATTTGAAGTAAATACCTTATTTTTATCTGCCAACAGCTTTTTAAAATCCTCACCGGAGATTATTACCGCATATGGAATAAATGGATTATTGGCAGCTATCTTTTTATTTTCATCCATACTTCTTCCATTATTTGAAAGCCACTCCATACCATATATATATTCAATCTCCATAGATGACAGATATTCATCAAACTCTTTTGAAACCTCCAATAATCTTCCATTCTCAAGAAGTTTTATCTCTGTGTTTGTCTGCTCGCTCTCACGCTCTAACAACCTTTTTGCAGCACTTATCTCCTTAAGCTTTCTGTCTGCACCCTTAAGTATCACTTCCTTGTTATAAACATCATTTTCACTTACAAGAAAATGTTTCATAATATCCTGTCTTATTTTTAACTGCTCCTCAAAATCAAGACATATTTCTCTCTCTGATGCCAGCTTGCTCTTTTTCTCCATAATCTCATTTCTGAGATCATCCTGCTTTCTTACATATTTTACAAAATCATCATCATTTTTCACCTTTTCCTGTTTAAGAGAAACTATATCTTTTTGTATCTTCGACATTTCTTTTTTATACTCATCATCTCTTAATTCTAATGTCCCCGTCTCATAAACACCTAAAATATTTCTGCAAAGCTTTTCTTCGTATTTTTTATTAAACTGTTCTTCAATCACATCATAATTTGAAATTTTTGCCTGACACTTTCCTATCTGTAATGAATTGTCATCCTTTTGTTTAAAACAGTCGGACTTACTTTGGTTGTACTCTTTTTCCTGCTTTTCCTGCTTTTTTATATTTTCTCTTGTATTTGCGATTTCAGCCTCGCACTCCGAAACTGCCCTGCTGTAATGTTTAAAAAGTGTTTTTCCGAGTTCCTGTCTTTCAGGTTCTTTCTGTTCCTCACTCTTTTTTGATGCTTCAAGACGGCTCTCAATCTTTCTACATTCTGCAAGAGCAGCATTTTTTTCTTCATTTTCTCTCGCACAAAGAAGCTTTGCCCTCTTATTCTCAAGCCTGTCTTTTTCTTTTGCAACCTGACCTTTTTCAAGTGTTATCTGCTCGTATTCATGTATGAGTCTTTCCTTTTTTGCCTCTAATGAATGAATATTATATGATACTTCTTCATATTTTATATCTGAAATCTCTATCTGTTTTTTTCTTATATCTTCGTCAAGAAGTCTTTTTCTTTCCTCAGCTTCTGCATTTAACTCATTTAATATCACATTAAACCATGCAATATCATTTTCTTTATTTTTTCTTTTCTCAGTGTAATCGACATATTCATCCGCATATACTCTTATGCCCGATGCTTCTTCTAAAAAACCTCTGAGATTTTTCATTCTCTGAATTTTTGTCTGATTGTCCCTGTACTGTTTTGCGTATTTTTTTATTATAGTCTCAAATTCTAAAATGCGGTTTCCATCTTTATTGAGTTTACTCTCTATTGCTTCTAAAAACCACTTTTCAACAAGACCTTTTTCATCACGGCAATCCGTAAACAACTCTGAAAGTCCAGATTCTTTTAAATTTATCTTTTTTATAATAGTTTCCCATTCTTTATAATTTATCTGGTACTGCTTAAGCTTTTCAAAATACATTCTTGACTGGGCAGGCATATCCATATCATAGTAATTAAAATGCATACCATCTTCTCTTTTAAGCTTTTCAAATACCTTTTTACATGAACCCCAGTTTTTTAATGTCATACCTGATTCAGTCTCATTTATTATAGGTATATGATATATGTCATTTTCACATCTGGCAGTATATTCATATACAAAATTTATCATCTCAAGTTCATCATGAGCCTCTCCATCCGAAACTTCCTGATTTTTTCTTACCATCATTCCGGTAAGCACATAACCGGCTTCCCCGTCAAGCACCCACTCGACCATAATGAAAGTCGGTCTGTTTGTCGTAAAATAACTCTCAAACTTTCTATCCTTTGTATCCCTGTATCTTTTATGCACAAATGGTGCCGTCATCATCTGCACCAGCACTGTCTTTCCGCCACCATTTCTAAGTGACATAAGCGTACTTTCACCATTAAACTGAAATGCTTCATCACTTATCTTGATAGAATTATTGTTATAATTTAAGTTTACGATACGAAGTGTATTTATCTTACTCACCTTTTACCTTCTCCTTTTCATCACTGATTCCCAAAACTTTGCTCACTCTTATATAGTTGTTCTGATTTAACAAATTCCAGTCCATAAAACTGTCAAGTTTTTTTGTTGTGTTTATCATATCATCTCTCTCTATATACTCTATAAGTCCCTGTTCCTGTAAAAAGGTCAGTATCCTGTGGACAAAACCCTCTTTTGTCGTCTTTGTCTTTCTTCCCTTTTCGTCACTTCTAAGTGCCGTGTATGCTTCAAGCATATTTGAAAATGCAAGCCCTGTCTTTTCCTCTTCCTCCTCGGTCATATTATTTCCAGCCTGTATAAGTCTGTCTGAAATCAGATTTATAAGTTCACCGACCTTAATATATTCTCTTGATTTACTGCTGCTCCCCTGACCGTCATAAAATTCTGTAAGCATTGTAAGGATAACAAACTGTGACAGATAATAATCCTTGTCCGTAGCTCCTGACTTACAGAGTTTCGCTTTTAATTCCTGCTTTGAAAACCCGAGAAAATCGTTGTCTTCAGCAGGTATAAGATATATCACACTTCCATATCTTTCTACTGTACAATCCGCAATTTCACCCTGACTTTTCACAAGATTCATTATTCTTGGATTTTGTGTGTAACCTTCAAACAGCTCCTTATTATCTTCCTCTCTTAATTCATGTTTTGAAATAAGCGTACAAAATATTTCCTGACTTATCTTTACTTCTTCTGCCTCGTATGCCATAACTACTCCATTTCTTTCTCAAATCTAAATTGAACATTAGAACAATATATATTTCGTCTGTCACCAAATTCATTGTAAACATCATTAAAACAAACTGTCTGTCCGTCATCACATCTTCTTACGGTTATCCGTTTAATCTGTGAATCTTTTCTCTCATCAGCAATTTTTAATATCATTTCATTTAACTGAAAACTACAGCTTTCCTCCGCAACTATATTTCTTCTCTCTTTTCTAAGTTCATCAATATCGATACTTCCGGCTTTAATAAACTCGACCATTATCTCCTTAAACATTTCAGCATTCGGAATAAACACTTTCTTCTGTTCCTCTGACAGACTACTCATTGAAGCTAAATCAATCTCGCCATCATTCTCCATTGTCATTTCAACAAGAAATTCCATACTGGACTGATATTTTTTTAACTTTTCCCTGAGTTTTCTCTCCTTTTGCTCCTCATAGTCCATAGCATCAAAATCAAGTTTTTCTTCTTCTTCATCATCATTTTTCTCTCTGAGCGGCTTCTGATACTGAATACACTTATTCAGATTGTAAACTTTCTCCGGGTTATTTCTAAAAAGCGGATTTAAAAACTGATTTATATTTACAAGACTGCCCGGATGCTCAATAATTTTGTCATACAGATCATTTCTGATAGAAAACCTTTTAATAAGCGTCATCTTTGACATCTGCTCAAGCTCATGAGAATAAAGATCTTTAAGGTCAAAATGTTTATTTAATATCTTCTGATGTTCATCTATCGACCTGCTCAAATATCTCTCAATATCCTGAAGATTATGAAGTTTTTCCATATCCTCATCACTCAAAGCCTTAATATTTATATTTTCATCTTCTAGTTCTTTAACACGGTTTCTAACCACACGCCTGTACTCCATAAACTTGTGCTTTGTATCACTTATGGCAGTCATATTTTCATTTAAAATCTGCTCGTAATCCTCAATAGAATAATTAAGTGCATTTCGCCTTATCTTATCCATCGCCTCCTGTATTTTCTGAAGCTGTATGCGTAGCATATTAAAAATATTTTTAACCTCATCAAGTGCCTGATCATATGTAGCCCGTTCTAAGTGCATCTTAAATATCATCTCATGTATCGTAAGCTTCATATTGTTTTCGACTTCGAGTGTCGATAATACCAGATTATATCCGTTATCAGTAAGTTTGTAGCTTGTTCTTTTTATATCACCATCAAGATAGACCACCTCATTTGACAGATAACTTATATTTTTCTTTTTATATTCACGCTTTTCAAACTCAAAACAGTCAAAATACATCGCATGACCTTCATCACACAAAACAATATTTATAATAAACTCAGCAAGCTCCCTGCTTTTTTCGTAAGAAAGACTTTTTTTCAGATACCTGTTACATACATCATCAACAAAGACTGATATATCATCAATCGTACAAGGCTGCTCCCTGAGTGAATACTCCATAATGAACAAAAGAACCGCATATATCATATTCACCTGCTCGTCCATGGTCTCAAAACCGAACTGTTTCCAGGTAGTCTTCTGCCAACTGTTTTTTATCAATGTTGAGAACATACCAACAATCTTCATTCTCTTTGAAAACTGTTTCAAAAAATCGTATTCCATATTTTAAAATTTCTCCCGTTTATTTGTTACTTAATAATCTTTTAATATGTAATAGTATAAAGGATTTAAGATTTAAATACAAATATTAAGAAAAAAATGTTGAAACAACCAAAAATTTGGTTATTTCAACATTTAATAAATAGTGGAGCTGCGGGGAGTCGAACCCCGGTCCGAACCCAGATTCAATGTACTTCTACTGTTATAGTCAGTGCTTTAACATTCCCTCCGGCTGACGCCCACTAACAGGCTGCAGCTTTTAGTAGCTTCATAAATGTTCTAATATCTCAAAGCTTTGACATTAGAGGGTCCCACAAGGTTGACACCGGTGATCCTCATCGTGGGCTATGAGGGCCGATGAGCTGCAACTAGGCAGCTAATGCAAAATTATCTTCTGCGTTTAAATTTAAGTCGAACTTTTTACGTGGTGTCCGACCACGAACAGCTTCTCCATCTTCAGTGAGCCCGTCGAAACCAGTACAACCCCGTTGTACTGAGCTGCTCTCTGGCAACTGTTTTTAATGAAGCCATTTTACCATATTTCATTTTATGTGTCAACTTATTTTACAGAACGCTTGACACTTATTTAAAAAAACCTAGACACTTATTTTGAAAACAGACTGTTCCTACTTAAAAGATTAAGTACCGATAACAGCCTGTTCGCAATAAAATATGATTTTATTTATTTATTTAAACTTAGCAACCTTAAACTTTCTGATAAGACTATCAAGTTCTTCTGCCTGTCCACTCATTTCTTCGCTTGCAGCCGCACACTCCTGTGCTGTCGCAGAATTATTCTGGACATTATTGTTTATCTGGTCAACACCCTCATTTATCTGATCAAATGAATCATTCTGAGCACCAAGTGCATCTGCAACTTCATTAACTTCCTTTGTAATAGCATCTGAACCTGCTACCACATTCTCTAACTGTTTCGCCGTTTCATCAACAATTATGATACCTTTTTCAACAGCTTTTACAGATGTCTCAACAAGCTGTGATGACTCTTTTGCCGCTTCTGAACTCTGTGCTGCCAAAACTGCCACCTGGTCTGCAACAACCGCAAAACCTTTTCCTGCTTCTCCTGCTCTCGCAGCTTCTATGGATGCATTTAAAGCAAGCAGATTTGTCTGTGCGGATATGTCGTTTATTGTAGCAATAATCTTTCCTATTTCCTGTGATGCCTCGCTGATTTCGTTCATAGACTGAACCATCTCCTGCATCTTCTCATTTCCAATAGCAATCTCACCGCCAAGATTTTTAACCTTTGCACTTATATCTTCTGCATTACGTGCGTTCTTTGCTACCTGCTCAGATATGTTTGTGATGGTTGCCGTAAGTTCTTCTGTGACTGCTGCCTGCTCAGTCGAACTCTCTGCAAGTCCGTTTGAACTTTCTGATACCTGCTGTGAGCCATCTGCAACTTCATCTGCAACACGCTGTATGCTCTTAACTGTAGTTGACATACTCTTTTCAAATTCAACAAAAGAATCTCTGATACCTTTAAAGTCTCCCTGCCATTCTACCTGTGGTTCTGCCGCAAAATTTCCTTTTGAGAACTCATCCATGGAATTTGAAATATCATCGACATAGGAAGCGAGTACTGAAACCGACTTTCTCAGGTCATGTGCAAGTTCCCCAATCTTATTCTTTGCACGATAATCTATCTCACAGTGAAGATTACCTGCAGCAATTTCCTTAGTAACCTTTTCGATTTCTATCAAAGGTTCAATAATAGACTGAACGATCTTTGTACCAAGCATCTTTGAAAAATATATTGCAAGTCCGACAAATGCTATTATTAAAATAATACCTATTATAAATACGGCAGTTGTACTACTTAAACTTCCACTTGCACCTATATTTTTCTTAACATCCTTAAATACCCAGCTTAAAGCCATAATAGATAAAATACCTGATGCCACCATGAGCTTTATTACGAAATTAAAGCCATAGTTAATCTTGTGTCTTACATTTAAACTTTCAAGTTTTTTGTCAAACAAAATTATCACTCCTTATTCGTATTATTTTTTTAGTACTTTATTATATACCCAATTTCCTAAAAATATCAATGAAAATTACGAAATTTGTCACTAATAATACGAATATGGTATATAAAGCCTGCTATACTTCTTTTACTGTCTTTACATTTTCTGCCTTATATTCCATAATTCCTAATGCTATCATCACCATCGATACTGTAATTATAAGTATTGATGCTATCGAAGTTATCGTCGGATCTATTTCTGAACGCACACCATCCCATATCATCTTTGGAAGTGTTGCATTTCTAAAAACACATCTTATCTCAATTTGCAAAAAGAAAAACAGGCATCGAAAACATAAAGCTCCTTTGCCTGTTTGTTTGATTTGTTTTGGCTCATTATAATCTGTGAATTATTATTTTTCAATAAAAAAACAACCGGATTTTTTAACCATTATTATTTTTATAACTGTGTAGTTACAAAAATATCATATATTGCTTTGATAGCTGTGTCAAAATCATTGTCACTTACACCAATAATAATGTTAAGCTCTGAAGAACCCTGGTCTATCATCTTTACATTGACATTTGCATGGGCAAGTGCTGAGAAGATACGACCAGCCGTACCTCTTGTAGATTTCATTCCACGACCCACGACTGCGATAAGTGCAAGATCAGCCTCTATCTCTATGCTGTCAGGATGTGCATTGCGGTTAATTGCTGATATTACAGCCTGCTCCTTTGCAGCAAATTCAGGCTCATGGACAAATACAGTCATTGTGTCGATACCTGATGGCATATGCTCAAAGTTAATGCCATTTTCCTCAAATGCACTGAGAACTTTTCTTCCGAATCCAACCTCTGCATTCATCATGTCTTTATCTATATTTACTGAAACAAATCCTTTCTTTCCTGCGATACCTGTGATAGTGTATGCCGGATGATGACAAGTGCTCTCAACAATCCATGTACCCTCATCGTCGGGAGCATTTGTATTTCTTATATTTATAGGGATGCCCGCCTTTCTAACCGGGAATACTGAATCCTCATGAAGTACGCTTGCTCCCATATATGAAAGCTCTCTGAGCTCTCTGTATGTTATAACCTTAATCGGTTTTGGATTATCAATAATTCTTGGATCTGCAATAAGAAAACCTGAAACATCAGTCCAGTTTTCATATGCTGTCGCATGAACTGCCTTTGATACAAGTGAACCTGTAATGTCCGAACCTCCTCTTGAGAAAGTTTTTACGACACCGCCTAATGTAGCACCGTAAAATCCCGGTACAACAGCATTTTCAAGTTTTGAAAGACGCTCACCTAAAAGTTTGTCAGTTGTATCTGCATCAAATGAGCCATCCTCATTAAATATGATAACTTCAGCCGAATCAACGAAGTCATATCCAAGGTAATTTGCCATGATGATTCCGTTTAAATATTCTCCTCTTGAAGCTGCATACTGTGAACCTGCTTTTTTCTTAAAGTTTTCCTCGATAATCTTAAACTCATCATCAAGAGAAAGCGTTAAGTGAAGTCCGTTTATGATAGCCTCATATCTTTCCTTAATCTTTTTAAGCTCCTTAGAGAAATCTTTTTCTGCTTCTGCAAGATCATAGCATGCATAAAGCATATCCGTGACTTTTGTGTCTTTTGAATTTCTCTTGCCCGGTGCACTTGGCACTACAAATTTTCTTTCAGGATCAGCTTTGATAATGTTTCCAACTTTTGCAAACTGAGTTGCGCTTGCCAAAGAACTTCCACCAAATTTTACTACCTTAATCATTTTTGTCTCCTCACATATTCTTTATTCTAAGTTTATGATGATGGTAAATGATAGTGCACCTTTCACCTGCTTATCATCAAAATCACCTTTAAATAGGTAATTCCATCAATGCTTTATAATTTATCACAAAATCTGCGGTTTGAAAAGGGGGAGTGAAAGGAAAATGTTGAAATTTTCTCTATAACAAAGTATTATAATAATATAATAAAAACTTGATGAGTCACCTCTTACTATCGTACAGCCTGATATAATGATAGTCTGCGACAACGATAAACTTGACGGCAAAAGATGTAATGGTGCACCTGATTTTATCATAGAAATCGTGTCTCCAGGAAATCCTGAGGATGATTATGTGCGTAAATTGTACTATTATCAAAAATACGGCGTCCGTGAATACTGGATCGTTGACCCACAGCGGAAAAGTGTAAGTGTAAACTACTTTGAGGAAAATCTGCTAAATGTTCCTTATACTTTTGAGTCGGTTGTAAAGGTTAATATATATGAAGACCTGTTTATAAATTTTGCGGAGATTTCCGGAGCTGTAGGGATATGAATTTGATTTATGAATTTTGAGAATAAAGTTGGATTTGATTTAAACGGGGACATAAATGCCATAAAATATTTATGTCCCTGTTGTTGCTATATCTTAATTTTTAAAATCTAATAGTCACCTGTGTATCATTTAATTTTTTTCTCAAAAATGCTTTAAAACAACACTTTAATCTTTTTGTTCTCTCTCTAAAAAATTCTTCTTTAGGAATTTGTCTTTCTAAATCAAAATATTCTTCATCTTTTATCATACATTCTATATCATCTACCAACCAACTCTTTTCAATCCTTTTGTAATACTCCATTGCATTTTTTAATGGAACATTGTTTTTTTGGTTATTGTCAACTGCATCAAGTATCATAAAATTACCAATATATCCATTTACATCTTTCTGTCTTTTTTCTATATCATCAGATAAATAGTAACTTTGTGAATTTACACGATTAATTATATTTGCTTCTAAATGATCCAATTGCAATCTTCCTGCATCCATTTTGTAAGTTAAAGCTGAGTTAATATTTATTGTAAATGTGTCAGCTTTATAACCATCTTCAGTTTCTAACCTCTGACTCAATAAAAGATTTAACATCAATACCTTTATTGCAAATGTTTTCTTATTATTGAATGTCCAATTATTAAGCCAAATTTCAAGTTCTTCATCTAAATTATTAATTTCATTACCTTTAAAATCCATATAGTCATAACAAAAACCTACACGACCGTTTTTCTCTATAATTCTCTTAGCTATTTGTCTTGGTATATTATAATCTTTCGCTTTCAAAGAAGCAATCCAAAGCATATATGCACATTGATGAATATTTTTATATTCATCAATGCTATGATTCTTATCCTCAATCAAATCACAAATATACTTCTTAAATTTCATACCAAAATCTTCATCTATTAACGAATGATTTTTTGCATATGATGCAATTATCACATTTGTTAATGCAGGTATAACAGCATGATATTTAAGTGCATTTAGTAAATGTAATGTTTTATATGTAATTGATTTATCTTCCTGTTCCGCTCTCAGCGAAATCTCATTTAATTTTTTTGCTTTCACACCAAAATTTTCTAATATTATTTTCACAGCATAATAGGCATTAAAATCCGACAATATTTCTTTATCTGTATATGTTCTTTCCTCTAAAGAATAATTTACTGACGAATATTTCTTTTCTATTGCATCTTTCAATTTAGCACCATCTTTATAGCTTAATTCTTTATCACAGGTTAAATATACTGCTGCCAAGTATGAAATAAGCTTGTTTTGATAATCAACATTACCACAAAAAATCTTATCAGCCCATAATTCATCTAATTCCGTAATAACATTATCTTTTTTTTCATCTGCATCATTGGATTTTGTACAGTACTCCTTATAAAAATGATTTTTTATAAGTTCCAAATCTTCTACTTCCAATGCTCTGTCATTCAATACTTCAAACAATTTATTTGCATCATTTTCATTTTCGGTCAAAACAATACATAATGACATATTTTCAACTATTTCATCAGCCAATTCAATAGCCTTTCCACATTTTTCCATTATATCTGCATCTTTATCTACATTTAACTTTGCTCTCCCCCATATCTCATTAAATATAGTTTTTAATGCTGTTATGTAATTATGAATAAATTCCTCATCCTTATACTCTCTCATAACCTGTAATTCATAATCTGTTGTATTAGGCACATTGTTTAAAACAACATTACAAAGAGCTTTTTTTAAAATATCATCATATCTGGAACGCGAATATTTTAAACATAGTTTCTCGTCATCTAAAAATTTGTGTGCCTGATATAATCTCTCATTAATTGTTTCTTCATAAGTACTCTTCATTTTTGCAATACATAACTGTTCTTCATAACATGAAACCAATTTATCAACTCTGCTATTAGGATCCATTTCCTCATGTTCAGACAATTCTTCTATTTTATGAATTATACATTCAAATGGCTCTATATTTCTTCCTATCAAATTAACATAACATTCCTTTAATTTTTCACATAACTCACTCGCCTTGGGCTGATATGGATTTTTAAGTTTAAACAATGTATATTCTCTTCTCAATAAATACCTTATATAATTAAGTAAATATAATGTCGTAAGTCTTTGTTGTCCATCCACAACATCAAATTCTATACTCCCATCTTTTTTGCTTTTTTCTACAGCAACGGCAGAACCCAGAAAATATTCCTCATTATTTTCGGCATAATCCTGAAATAATCTTTCTATATTTTCGGCTTTCCAACGATACGGTCTTTGATATGCCGGAATATTTATAAACCGCGGTTTATTATTTATTACGCTTCCCTGAGAAGCTCCATGTGCATCTGTTGCCTTACCTTTAAAAATATTTGTCAAATCATATATACCTGCATCTTTAAGATTCATATTAGCTATCTCCTTTGTTCATTTTTTATAATTAATCAATAAGTTTCATCTTCTATTCTTTTACATATTCTCACTCATCTTTCCATCCTCCTTTGTCCTACCTCATATCCCTTACCGCTGCCACAAGCTCATCCACATCCTCTTTTGTCGTAAACTGCCCCATACTTATCCTGACCGTTCCGCCATACCGCTTACTCCCTATCACATCATGCACAAGCGGTGCACAGTGATATCCTGTCCTCACGGCTATGTCGTATTCGCCGTCCAATATCGTGCCGGCATCGTCTGACATATATTTTTCAAATCCTAACGAGAGCACTGCTATGTGATTTTGAAATTCTTCTTCTGTTTCCGGCTTTTGAAATATATGTATGCCGTCAATATCTTCTAATTTTTCTATCAGATATTTAAGCAGCCTGTTTTCTCTTTCCTGCGTTCCCGATAAATCTTTTTCTATTGTATCTATGGCTGTTTTTAATGTTCCTATTGCTGCGATATTAGGACTTCCCACTTCGTATCTGGAAATCCCTCTTTCTGATAATTCAAGATTTAGAGAGTCTTCTCCGTTTCCACCGAATATCACCGGTGTAATGTTTTTGTCACGGTCAAATATCCTGCTGTTTGTTATAAATCCGCCCACTCCGAAAAGACCATACATTGATTTGTGGCCTGCAAATATCAATATGTCTATGTTTGTTTCTTTTAAATTTATCTCTATGTTTCCTGCTGCCTGTGCCGCATCTGCAAGCACGATGGCTCCGTACTCTTTTGCCATGTCTGCAACACGCTCCGCCGGGAGCACATAGCCTGTCACATTGCTCGCAAGATTTATGCAGACAAAGTCAGGCTCATCACACATAAACTGATACTCTATATCATCTAAATTCAAATAACCTTTTTCGTCAGTTTCAAGCACTTTTATCTTAAATTTTTTTTCTTTTCTTAATGCTTCAAGCGTTCTCATAACGGCATTATGCTCATACGGTGACACATATACAGTCATATTTTCTTCAAAGCCATATCCACGCAAAACCCTGTTTGCAGCTTCTGTTGCAGAGGATGTAAATATCACATCCTCCGCATTTTCTGCTCCCATAAATTCTGATACTTTTTTTCTTGTTTCGTTTATTACCGCACTTGCGTTTTCTGCCTTTTTATAACTTCCTCTGCCTGCATTTACGGCACACTCTCTTGTGAGCCTGTCCATCTCTTTATAAACCTGTTCAGGTTTTGGATATGTCGTTGCCGCATTATCAAAATATAACATTTTCTTCCCCCTTGTATTTCACATCAACCTACTATCTCGCCTAATATTTTAAGTATGGCACTTACCTGTGCACTCTTATCATATTCATTTTCGCCAAGCACTTCCCTCAACTGATTTTCGATAATGTCAGTTGCCGGCGACTCATCGTACTCTGAAAGACTGCATTTTACCTGTTTTCCGTCTGCCGTATCCATCGTAAATGAAACTGCGTTATCAGTCGTATTTTCTTTTTTCAGTGTCCGTTCAAGCTCTTTTACCGCTTTTTCAAGTTCTTTTTCAAATATCTCTGCCGTGCCGTCCTTATAATCTCTAAGTGCCAGTCCGATAAGACCGTCCGATATTTTATTTATTATTTTTTCTTCATCTTCTTCACTGTTTTTAGTCACATATCTGATAAGCGTTTCCACGCAATATTCAAATACTACGCCAGAATCTTTTAATTGTGATATTTTTTCCTCATTTTTTTCCGTCCATCTCTCAAATACCGTTCTGAGAGATATGACAGAGACATTGCTTTCATCTGACAACTGCTGTTTTATCATTGTACTTAATTTATCAACCAGTTTGTCATACATTTTTTCAATCTCTGACTTTATTTTTACAATCTCAGAAACACACTTTTTATAATCGACATTTCCGTCTTTGGCTGAGTCTGTAAGTTTTGGCAGACTTTCAAACAGATATTCTCTTGCACTCTCGATATTTCCGGCAAGGTCATTCCTAAATAAATCACATTTTGAATAAATCCAGTTTTTTTCATTCTCCACTTTATCTTCACTGCATAGGTCAAGTGAGACATATCTGCAATATCCCGAAAGTGAACGGTACCACTGCTGCAATCCGTTTGTTATCATTCTCAGCTTTTTCATAGGCGAGAGCATCTGAGTTTTTTGTGTCAAAACTTCATCTGTGCTCTGCCATATATCAAATATCTTTATAATATTTTCGAGATATTCCTCTTTTTCTCCATCATTTTTCTCAATATATAAATAGCATTTTTCCGGTTCTTCATCGGCTTTTGAAAGTATCTGTGCCGAGATTTCGTTTTCAATCCTGTCATAATATACGAGTGGAGTCCCTATCTTTCCCGACAGACAGTATGCGACATATATCGGTATGACCCCGTTTCTCACACCAAAATCCTTACCTTTAAGACTCTTATATAACTCCGAAAAACAGTTTTTATTTCCGACACTGTCTTTTATAAATTTTCTTATTTTGTCAAGAAGTTCTGCTATGTCATCATCCTGTTTTTCCGGACTATCCGCATTTTCATCATCATAAGTGATAAGTCCCTTATTTTTAAGAACTGCCCTGTATATAGTCGCTTCTGCACTTTTTCCATCGTCCCATTCGCTCATATCCTCATTTGAAAGCAGTCTGTGCATTATCTCATTTCTGACTTTTTTTATCTGTGAAGATATATCATTTTTATTTATCAGCTCATGGTTTATGCACGGTGTTTTTCCATAATAATCGCTGCATATCGAAGACAATATCTTTTGCAATTTGCGGTTTGTATCTATATTGTCATTCTTTTTAAGTTTCGCTTTTTTCTCACCATTTTTCTGCATATAAAAATATATTGCATTATTTGTTCCCGGCATATAATGTTCATTTATCTTGCGGTTTATCTCAAATACAACATCATCAAGACAAAAATAAGCCTCCTCCAACGCTGTTTCATTTTCTTTTAGATATTCCTCATCATTTCTTATATCATTTATGGCATAATATTTTTTAATATTGTCCGTGAAATCCACACTTTCAGCAGGGCATATGACAACTATTCTCTCATTTTCAAGTTCCTTTAAATTCTGTTCTATTTTTTCTCTGTCAGCTTCTCCCATACTTAAGATTATCTTGCCATCCGAAAAGTTTTCCTTTGATAATTCTTCTATGCGTTTTTTCAGATATTTAGTATTTTCTAATTTTTTTCCATACTCAAAACAATATTCAAAATATCTTGTCATCTTCTTTTCATCATTATATTCCTTTGGAAGTTCAAATCGTCTCTCAGTTGTTTTTCTAAAACATTCCACCACTTCGCTCTGACTGCATTTTATTTTATTTATTCTTTTTTCTATCTCTTTTTCAAAGTTTGCATCCGTATTTATCCTGAATACATAGCTGTCGCTTCTTCGCCTGTAAGTTAAATAGCCACCGTCTGTAAGTGCTTTTTTTGCAGCCTCATACAGATTTTTATTTTCCTCTAAACATACCATGCAGATAAGACATTTATCGTTTGCCACAAGTTCTGTCTGATTTAACATATTTAATAGTGCGACAGACTTTATTATCTTTTTCATATAATCATAGAGTTTATCTCCATAGAAGCCCTCGCCGCCATTGTCAGCCTGTTCTTTCTCACATTTCCTGATAAGATATTTCGCTTTTATATACTCCCTGTGGCATCTCTCATTTGATATGTCCTTTTCAAAAATATAGCCAAAATAGTCAAATATCATGTCCGCTGATACAAGCGTATCGCTGTTTTCGGTATGATTTTTTACAAATCTTGCAAGTGTGTTCGGCTCATCATTTGACATAAATGTAAATACCGTTCTCTCATTCTGACCGACTTTTTCACTTATCTTTACAAGAGTATAAACAGTGAGCGGTGCTAATGGGAAACACCCTTTTACTATTATATTTTCATAATCTTTCTTATCAAATATGGTGTACATATTTGTCATGTTGTAGGTTCTTTCCGTAATCTTAACAGTGTCAATTCCATATTCTTTATAATATGTCCCCATGTTTTTTTCATCTTTATGTATGACATTCATCATAAGCTCATAATAATTCTGTGCATTAGTCCTGAAAACCACTTCGCTTAATCGTCCCTCAACACCTTTAAACGAATTTAATATCTGTGTTGATAAAAATCTTCCATACTCTTTTATACTTTTGTGTGTCACAAAAATATGGCGTATATCAGGCTCTTTTGACGCATTGCAAAGTTCACACATTGACTGCACAAGCTCCATATCTTTTGATGTCTCTCTGCTGTCCTCGCCCTCAATAAATTTGCTGAACTCATCAAATACTATTATCATTCCGTCAAAGCCGTATTTTTTGAGTTCATAGGCAACATTTTCATATATTTTTGGAATATTATTTTCAAGCAGCGGATTGAACTCTCCACCTGCCGTCAACTCTTTATATATCTTCTTAAAAACTTCAAGTGCCGGCAAAATATTTTTTTTTATATCGCTCGCAAACTTTTCAACCTCATACCCTGCATTTTCCAGATTTTTTGTAAATCTTTCATATGTTTCAGGATAATCTTTTTTCCATGACTCAGTCTTTTTAAGCACTTCATCGTATATTGAATTTGGCATCAGATTAGTTATTTTCTCCCTTTCTAATGCCTGAAATAGTGCAAGTCTGTATGAATTTTCAAGTGATGACCTGCCGAAACTTATTATCACAGGAAGATACCTTTTTTTATTTTCTCTGCCACATAAAATATTTTTTTCGATACAGGCGGCAAGTCTCTTATTTTGCTTTTTTATCTTTTCATAAAATCGTGTTATTGAATCTTCCCATTTCTTATCATTTCTGTTTTGCAAAAGTGCAAGAAGCACCAGCAAAAGATGTGATTTTCCTTTTCCATAAGGACCTACAAGAAGTGTTGACTTATTATTTTTCTTTTCAAATATATTTTCTAAATATGACTCCAAAACATTTAATGTACTTTTTGCAGGTATAAATTCATCTATCTTACTTATCTTATCAATATCAAATCTTATGTTTACAGATGTCTGAAATCTCTCATCTAATTTTATGACATCTTTTAATATCATCTGTGTTCCCTCCTGAGCCTTTATTTATAAATCTGTTCTATGACTTCATCTCTGGTTTTTATTGAACTCTCCTCAAAATAAACAGTATCAAGTCCTGCTGTCCTGTCTATCTTAAGATAGCCGTCCTGTTCTAATACATCGAGACAGTCATTTAATGTTATCCTGTTAATCCCGAATATTTTTCCCGGACTATTTTCATCCTCAAGCAGATTTTCAATGCTTACGCTCGTTCTTTCCTTTTCCTCAATAAGTCCTGCCTTTTCTAAGTAGCCGCATATTCCGTACAATACGGCGAGACTGCTTATATCCTGTTCTTTTATCTCATTTCTGCTGTACTTATCATTAGTTTTTGTCAGCAGATGAAGTTCTGCAAGCGGACAATGCATTTTTTCTTCCGGGTTTCTCTCCCTGTTGTCATCAAGATACATCTGAAGAAGCACCGCACAGTCATTAGATAGTGACCTCTCAGAATATGAACCCTGTCCATGCCCCCTCTTTTCAAGCTCCTCCTCCATCATAAATTCAAATTCTCTCCTGTTAAATCTTTCTTCGCTGACACTGTTAAAAAACAAGTTCCACATAGTCGCATCTTTATAGTTTGATGCGATATTATAATGGATTATCCAAAGTGTATCTTTATTTTCAATATATTTGTCATTTTCAAGAATAAGCTTGCCGCATTTTGAAATAAAACTTCCCTTTTTAATATCATATTTTACCGGTGACTGCTCTGCTTTTTTTACGATAAGTCCTGCTGCCATAAGCCAGTATTTTATTGATTTTGCCATAACTGAACCAACACCTAATGCGTCTGCCCCCTCAAAATACTTTTTTGAAAAAAGTTCAGGATTTTTCTCTATCTCTACAAGTCCTTTTGTAAGCCAGCCCTCTCTTATATAAAAACTTCCATTCCCTTTTAATGTAATCTTATCTTCCATATATCACCTTTTTATTGACAGTACCTTTCTCATATAACAACCAACCGAAAAATGACCCACACACTCCTGACATCTCCTGCACTTATCATCATCAATATGATAATCTGCCATCTTGTCAGCCACGGTATTTGTGTCATTTGCAAAAGACCTCACTTTAATGGCACTAAATCTGCACACGCTCTCACACGCCCTGCATCCTAGACACATCTGATATTTTGTAATCTGACAGTCAAGTTTTCTTTTTGCTTCTTCTGCATCTTTAGCACGCATAAGTTCCGGATGGTCCACTATTATTTTGAGTTTTTTTGTTCCGATTTTTCCCTGAAGCCTTAAAACTGCTACGCTATTTGCATCAACAACATAGACTTCACCAAGTCTTTTGTCTCCAAGCTGCTCAACAACTCTTCCAAATGGCTTAAACAGCTCGTATAATGTCGGTGTTATCTCTCTCGTAAGTTCATAGTTGAATGCCAGTTCCTCCTTTACGCACCGCTCGAAATTCACAATAGAATTTTTGGCAAATTTCACTCCGTTGCCGCCCTGTCTCGCTTTCCAGTTTCCGCTGTCCACATACACCTCCGGGTCTTTCTTTCCAACACTTTTTGCAAAATCAATAAGCATCGCATGAAATTTTTCATATTGTTCTTTCATATGTATTTTTGATAAGAACTCCGACCATGAACTGTTATTTGGGCAGCACCAGCAGCCTACTCTCGAATAACCCAGCCTGTAGGCTTTATTAAATATAATTCCTCTCGTCATGATATAAAGCCATACATCAAAGTCATACCACGATATGATAGGTGCACATACTTCCTGTTTGCTTATCTTTGATGACTCTGAAACCCTGTCATATTTATTTCTGCTGTTTGACTCACTTCTCCTTATTCCCTGAAATGATAAAACTTTTGTCTTGTTGGCATATATCGTCTCTATCTTTCTGTTTATCGCACCTGTCTTAAAAATCGTGCAGCACCACCTCATAACCCTGCTCGGAGGTCCGACTATACCACACAGCTCCTCAAAATTTTTATCCTTATTTCTCGATGAAACGATAAGTGCTTTGGGATTATGCCTTTTATATTCTTTTATATAATTTTCCGTCTCAGGAAACTCCAGTGTCGTATCTCCGAATATATGGCATATATCCGGTCTTCCCATTGCTCTCTTAACTAAATCCGCAACTACCGTTGAGTCTTTTCCGCCGCTGAATGACACAAAAATTTCCCTGTCATCATAATCCTTAACTTTTTTCTTTATCTGAACCATGGCATCATCATCTATATCATCAAACCTCTTTTTATTGGCGGTAATAAATCTTTTTACCATCTGCTCAAAAAAATCCGTATTTATATGCTGAACTCTTTCATTATATAAAGTACGTATATTTTCCGTTTCCTGCTTTATAAGCTCACTTATCTTAAGCTTCATATTTTTCCCGTCAGCATAATAGATATTTCCGTTTCCATTCCATACGGACACATTGTCAAGTTCTCCCTGCTCTTTTCCAAGAAGTATCTCAAGCAGCACCTTTTCTTCCGGAAATACGATGCGGCAGTCTTTTACAAACTTTTTCCCCTTTTTTCCACAGCATCCGCATACCTGCTCATACAACGGCACCTTACACTCATTACACCAGTAAAGTATTGATTCTACTACAAGATGTTTTCTGCTGCGGCATATAGGACATTCTATATTTCTGTCATAATCATCATTGTCACGCACTATGTCATTATTATTGTTTATATCAAATACATAATATTTTCTTTCCTTTTCAGGAAGTTTATCTACATCTATATCCTTATTTTTATCGTGATTTCCATAACACTTATAAAAAATCATATCGTACCCCATTCTTATATAATTTTATTTTTATTGTGTTTTCTATATCAAACTAAGCGGTTCGATTTCCAAATATGCACAAACTGAAAGCATTTCAGATGCATTCATCTTCCTCTCTGCCTTTCCGGTCAGAAGTCCTACATCCACTTTTGTTTTCCTTGCAACCTCCGATGCAGATATGTTGTTTCTGCTGATATAGGCTGCTATTTCTTTTTGAGCTTTTGTTTCTTCTCTTATTTCTTCCATTTTTACACCTCATTTTCTTGTTTTTCAAGAACTGTATATATAGTATATCCATTATATACTTGTCTTAAAAGAAATTCAACCATATGTTTTCTTATATTTCAAGAATATTTTCCATATTCTTGACACTGTTGTTTTTGTTTTGATACTATCTATAAAGAATATTCAGAAAACAACCGCTGAATAATAATTAGAAAAATAAAATGAACTTTAATATACTATTAGGATATGCGTAACTTATCCGACAAGTACAAACATATTACTGACTACACTCTGTAGACGGTAATGCCAAAATTTATATAAAGAAATGAGGTTGAAAATGAAAAATCCTGTTATAGCAAAAATGCTAAAATATTATAGAAAATCAAACAATCTGTCCGTAGATGATGTTGCCGCATATCTCGATGAATGTGGAATTTCTGTTGCAAATAAAACAATTTACGGCTGGGAAAGCGGTCAGACACAACCGGATGCTGATATACTTCTATATCTTTGCAAATTTTACCGTATCACTGATGTATTGGGAACTTTCGGATATTCCAAGAAAAAAATAAACGAAACATCAACTTACTCACTTAAAGAACGTGATCTTGTTGATGCCTATAGAAAAAATAAGGCTCTGCAGCCTGCCATAGACAAACTGCTCGACCTTAAAAGCTGATATTTTTTGATATTTTTATAATTCTTTTGTATGGCAGATAACTTCCGTGATATTTTTATCTATCCAGTTTTTATCTGCCATATCTTTTAAAATTTCACAAGCCTTATCGTGATCCATCCCATCTTTGTACGGTCTTTTTTCCGTCAATGCCTGATATATGTCGGCACACGCCATTATCCTCTGAAGTGTAGTTAATTCGTCTGCCCTTTTACCAAACGGATAACCGCTGCCGTCAAGCCTTTCATGATGAAATGCAGCAATATCCCTTATCTCTTCAAAACCATCAACCTTGGATAATATCATATATGTATAACCGGCATGGTTTTTCATCTTAGCAAATTCTTCATCCGTAAGTCTTGCAGGCTTTTCAAGTATCTCATTTCCTATTGCAATTTTTCCTACATCATGCAATGTTCCCGCAAGATACATCTTATCGCAGATAACCTTATCATATCCCATTATCTCTGAAATTTTTGAAGCCGTTCTTGCCACTCCGAGAGAATGTCTGCTCGTAAATTCTGACTTGTAATCGATTATCTTTGCGAACAGATCTGCAAGGTCTTTTAACACATTAAAAGAATAAAAACTCTTTTCACATGGTACCTTTTCCCAGAAATATTCCTCAATATGTTCATCACCGAGTCTGCTAAACTCCTCTTTATCAAAGGCATCAAAGAACATCTTCGTCACTTCACTGTCAAATCTTTTGTCCTTATTTTTCTCAATAAAATGGACCGCTTTGTTAAAAACATCTTCATCAAATTTCTGTGCCTTGCAAAATGCATCTAGCATATCACTAAAATGTATTATCCTTGCAAACAGAGGAACTTCTGTCCATTTTTTTTCAAAAGGACCTGAACCATCCGCTTCTTCATGATGATATAATATAACATCTTTTACACCTGTTTTAAAAGGATATTTTTCGAGATTTTTCTCACCGTATATGCAATGCATACCAAGCTGTCTCGGAGTTATGTCATCACTACTTACTTTCAATGTATCAATATTGGATATATCACTATAAAATTCTTCATTTATATATTGTGTAAGGGCATTGTCGTGAAGAAGTGCACATGCCGCAAGATCTCGCAATGCATCATCAGACACCCCCATCTTTTCTGCCATGCAGACACTCATATATGCCACTCTTTTTCCATGATTTGAAGTAACATGGATCAACTCTGCTTCCACACAGTCAAGTGCAAAAGAAAATGCACTTAACAATCCTATTATATCTATTTCCATTCTCTTTTCCTCTCATTATCAACACCAGTTATAACCAAAAACATATAAAACGCTTTGGTTTTTTACATCATTATCTGATTTTCCTAAAATATAAGACCATATTATTTTACAATATGGTCTTATATTTATCTATATTTTCTATTTTAACACTTTTTCGTTTTAATACAACTCAAAATTTCACTATCGACACTTTCGGTGCTGCCTTTATCTATACAATCTTTGTTTATTCCATACATTTTAATCTGTAATCGTTATCTGCCATATCCACAATACCTTCTAAAATAATCTTCTTACCGCACATTCATAACAAGTGCTGATTTTTCAACATCGCCTATTGCAACCTGCTCAACGCTCTCATACTCATCTGAATTTGTGATAATAACAGGTGTGACCGTATTATATCCTGCACTTCTGATTCCCTCTATATCAAATTTAAGTAATGGCTGTCCTTTCGTAACTTTATCACCCTCTTTTACGAGTGCTTTATAATATTTTCCTTCAAGCTCAACCGTATTTATTCCAACATGGATCAAAAGTTCAAGTCCATTATCCCCAGTCACTCCTATGGCATGAAGCGTATCAAATAAAGTCGAAACCTCTCCGTCAACCGGTGATACGACCACCCCATCGCCTGGAATAACTGCCATTCCTTTTCCGAGGATTTCATTTGCAAATGTGTCATCAGGAACTTTTGAAAGCTTAACAGCCTCGCCCTTTAATGGTGAATAAATCTCTTTTACTGCATTATCTCCAGTTGAACTGTTGTTTTCTGCCGTAACTGTTTTTTGTTCACCTATCGTATCATTTGCTGTTTCCGCCTTACCGGATGCACTGCGATTTACCGCAGTAATATTTTTTATATCACCTGCCGCCTTTACATCCTCTTTTGTTCCTCCGGATATATGTACAAGTGCTATAAATTCATCATATACCTTGTTTACCGCACCTGTTCCAAAGATTATCTGAAGCTGTCCCGAAGCCTCAAACACACCTTTTACACCATCTATATTTTCAACTGCTTTTTTACTGTATTTTGAGTTGTCGCCGGTAACAATTCTTAATCTCGTGGCACAATGTGCCACTGAGATTATATTATCGCTCCCTCCTATTTTTTCCAGCACTTCTTCCGCTGCTTTCTTATAATCCATAACTTCATCCTCTATATTTTCACTCTATTTGCAAAGTAAAATAAATATTATGAACTTACACTATCATCATCAGTCCATTATTTATATTTCAATTTTTAGATTATTACATTCTAAAATCACATTGCATTATTTATCTAAAACAATCAATCCATATCCCTTACAATCTTTCTGATTGGAAGTACACAAGCCGGTGAAACAGAAAGCTCATCTATTCCCATCTCAACAAATCTCTCCGTAAGCTCTGTGTCGGCACCGAGTTCTCCGCAGATTCCTGCCCAGATTCCCTCTTTATGTGCATTGTCGATAACCATCTTAATCATTCTGAGAATTGCCTCGTGATGTGGGTTGTAAAACTCGTCTAGTTTTGAATTCTGACGGTCTATAGCAAGTGTGTACTGTGTCAAATCATTTGTTCCTATACTAAAGAAGTCAACTTCTTTTGCAAGAAGGTCACTTATAATGGCGGCTGCCGGGGTCTCTATCATGATTCCCTCCTCAACTTCGCCAATCTCAACTCCTGTTGCAACAAGTTCCTCCCTTACCTGTTTTGAGATTTCTTTTATTCTCCTTACTTCGTCAACAGATGTTATCATAGGGTACATGATAGCGATATTTCCATATGCACTTGCTCTGTATAAAGCACGAAGCTGTGTCTTAAATACTTCCTCTCTGGTAAGACAGATTCTTATTGCTCTGTAACCCATTGCCGGATTTTCCTCTTTTTCAAGATTGAAATAATCTGCCTGCTTGTCTGCTCCTATATCAAGCGTACGGATTATAACTTTCTTTCCTGCCATTGTCTCTGCCACCTGTTTGTAAGCCTTAAGCTGCTCATCCTCCGTCGGATAATCACTTGCTTCAAGATAAAGGAACTCACTTCTGAAAAGTCCGATTCCTGCCGCATCATTCTGAACGACTGCTGCAAGATCTGACGGGTTTCCGATATTTGCGTATAATTTTATCTGTTTTCCTGACTTTGTTACTGTATCTTTTCCCTTAAGACTCTGTAATAGTTTTTTCTGCTCTTTTGCGGCTTCCTGCTTCTTTACATAATCGTTCATAGCAGCTTCATCAGGCTCTACAATAAGTTTGCCCTCAAAACCGTCAATGATACCTGTCTTTCCATTCCACTCCTCGTCAATATCAACACCGATAAGTGCAGGTATTCCCATCGTCCTTGCGAGGATAGCCGTATGTGAATTTGAAGAACCAAACTTTGTGACAAATGCAAGAAGTTTTGTCTTGTCCATCTGAACCGTCTCACTAGGAGCGAGGTCATCAGCAACAACTATAACCGGTTCATCTCCTATATCACTGTCACTTGTTTTTCCACAGAGAATCGAGATAACTCTCTCCGAAATATCCTTTACATCGGCAGAACGAGCCTTGAAATAATCATCCTCCATATTTGCAAACATCTCTGAGAAATTATCACCGGTAACTCCAACCGCATACTCAGCATTAACTTTCTGTGAAGTGATGATATTTTTTACTGAATCATTATAATCATCATCCTCAAGCATCATAGCATGAACCTCAAAAATCTCTGCATTCATCTCTCCGACTTCTTTCAATGCTTTCTCATAAAGTCCGTGAAGCTGCTCAATCGCTTTTTCCCTTGCTGCTTCATATCTTGCAATCTCACCCTCAGAATCCTCTGTTTTCTTTCTAACAACAACATTCTGATTTTTTGAATAAAAACTAATCTTTCCTATTGCAATACCGCCAAAAATTTTCTTTCCAAAATACTCTTTCATAATGACCCTCTTTTCTGCACACATTTTTTTTACATAATATGAAATATGATATATTTCACACCTTAGATTTGTATCAAGTGTGCACAAACACAAATCTTATGTTTGAAAAATCGGATTTTTAACGATAAAATCCTGCATATATGGATTTTTCAAACTATCATCATAAAAACTAAAACCCGGACACAAAACTAACTATATTTTTTCACATACTTAATATTTATATTCTTTAATATGTTTATTCAAAATAAAAGTTAAAAGTTTCGTGTCCGGGTTTCGCCAACTGAATGTAACAATCCCTAACAGGTGTGTTTATATTTAATTTGCAGTTACTAACGTGACTTTAAATTCACTTTTCATGGTATAATTCACACTGCATAGCTGATAATATTTTAATATTTCAACTTTCCTTGTGAATATCTTTCTGTCCTTCACCTGAAAGTCTCTGAATGTGAATAGTCAGATACGATATTTCCTCCAAAGATACATTATACTTCTTGCTCACTTTGAGATAATCTCTTATCCTTAATGCACATCTGTAGCTTTTTGGAAATTCGTCTTTTACCATTATGGCGAGTCTGTCATTCGTATCTTCACCATATACTTCATTTTTTACAACCCTCGCAAGAAAGTGTTTAATATGAGTGATAAAACGCTCATAATATAAACTTTCTCTGTCAAGTTCTCGTCCAAATGTATATCCTACTATATTTACAATATCTTTTGTAATCCCCGGAATATTTATAGTCTGCATCATATCAGCATCGATCTGGGCATTTAATATATGGATTGCAAAAAATCCTGCCTCATCTTCTGAAAGCTCAATCCCAAGTTCTTTTTTTATGATTTCAAGAGCTTCTTTTCCGGCTTCAAATTCTTTTTGATAAAATCTTTTGATTTCCCATAAAAGTGCATTTTCAACTTCAATACCTTTTTTATAACGGGTAATCGCAAAATTTAAATGATCGGTAAGCGTTATGTAAATTATCTTGCTGAGTTTCATATCAAACTTTTCTTTTACCATCGCTATTATACGATTTGCAACCTGAGCATACTCATAAGGAATATCCTTTAATATTTCTTCAAGTCTGCTGACACTCTCATCAGGCATCGAAAACTTTTTCTCAATCTTTGACTCGTCAAGAATATCTCCGTTTTTCTTACCAAAGCCTAAACCTTTTCCCATAACAACTATCTCTTTGCCTTTATCATCACAGGCACTTACAACATTGTTATTTATAACTTTTAAGATTTTCACCTTTCTTCCCCCGGACAAAACAGCAAAATTTTCACCGAGTTTTTCAATTCAAAAAGAAAATAAACTTTAAAAAAATGAAATCAAAAAAACTGCATCACACCTATACCTAAACAATAGTAATATATAAACTACGTTCATTATCAAACGGTGCAACCCAGTCTTGCCTAATATGTATGATATACAATCAGTAACAATCCAGTTCGCTTTCGCAACTTGTTTCGTTGCCAATATATTACTATCGTAAATATGATTCGTCAAGTGTTTTTTGTATTTTTGCTGTTTTGTATAAATTTTAAGCTATTTTTTTATGCAATTTTACCAATAAAACTTTCTTTACTTATTTATGCCTTGTCTGACAGTCTATTTCAGATTGGCAAATAAAGCTCCATTATTTTTCATTAGTTCTTATATACTAAAATTGAAGATTTTTAAATTTACGCTCTGCCTCACGCCTTTGGTCTTTCTTTGCTATATCCTGTCTCTTGTCGTACAATTTTTTACCTTTTGCAAGACCAATCTCAACTTTGACAAGACTTCCGCTAAAATAGACACTGAGCGGCACGACCGTATAACCTTTCTGTGCTATCTGACCTTCAATTTTTCGTATCTCACTTTTGTGAAGAAGAAGTTTACGCACTCTTAACGGATCTTTGTTAAAAATATTTCCTTTCTCATATGCAGGGATGTGCATATTGTAGACATAAACTTCTCCTTTTTCAATTCGTATAAAAGCTTCTTTTACACTGCATCTCCCCATTCTGAGTGACTTAACCTCAGTTCCCGCAAGTGATATTCCGGCTTCATACTTATCTTCAATAAAATAATCATGATATGCTTTTTTATTGTTTGCTATAAGTTTTTTTGTCTGCTTAGCCATAACTACCTCTATTTACTTCTTTAATTTTTTTGCCTGTTTTGCTTTTTTCTTTGCTTTCTTTTTTGCCTTATTTAAGGCTCTCTTTTTGGCTGCACCGGTAAGTTTCTTTACCTCATGCTCTATCTTTGCTTCAGCGGCTGCTTTAGCGGCTTTCTTTTTAGCTTTTTTCTTTCTGTACTCAAATGCCTTTAATGCTTTTTCTTTCGCTTCCATAACAGCCTTCTGCTTTGCTCTTGCTGCAGCCTTATTCTTTGGTTTTGAAACCGCCTTAGATTTTCTCTCTGAATCTCTTCTACTTCGGCTTTCTGAACTTTTTGAAGTTTTTCTTCTATGTCCATTTGCTGATGAATCAGACTTTTCTACATTTCTGCGTTTCTTTCCCTTTGCAGTCTTTTCTCTTTCAGAAGATCTTAAACTCTCTGAGTCTGACTTTTCCACAACTCTACGGCTCTGGCTTTTTGCTGATTTTCTTTCATTTTCTCTGCTCTCAGGCTCTTTTTCATCACCACTAACTAATGAACTATTATCAGACTCTTTATTTTTTATGGTTTTATCTCCAATATTGCCATCAGCATTTTCGGAATCACCATCTGAAAGCTCATAATCTTCACATACGGTAAAGTCTATTGTTTTCGTAAGTTTATCAACTGCTGAGACAGTTATCCTTATCGGTTCACCGAGTTTATATGACTTTCCTGTATGCTCGCCTACCATTCTGTACTTTTCTTCCTCAAAATAATAATAATCTCCCGGAATGTCGGCAACCCTTACCATTCCCTCAACAGTATTTGGAAGTTCAACATACATTCCCCATGTCGTGACACCTGATATAATACCATCAAAGCTCTGTCCGATAAACTGTTCCATATACTCAGCCTTTTTCAGCTTCTCAACTTCACGCTCTGCATCATCAGCTCTCCTTTCAAGCCTGCTCGCAGCCTCCGCAACTTCTGGAAGTATCTGATTATAATGACCTATCCTCTTGTCATTCATCTGTCCATGAATATTTTCCTTTATGATACGGTGTATCTGAAGGTCAGGGTATCTTCTGATAGGTGATGTAAAATGACAATAATATTTCATCGAAAGACCAAAGTGTCCTCCGCACTGCGTCATATATTTTGCCTGTTTCATTGAGCGAAGTGCAAGTCTGCTTATAAGTGCTTCTTCCGGCTTTCCCTCAACGGATTTTATAAGCTTCTGTATCTCTTTTGGGTGAATCTCACCGTCTGAGTTTACCTTTAAAGTATAACCAAAATTCTCTATAAAAACTCCGAGCTTGTTTATTTTTTCCTCGTCAGGCTCCTCATGAACACGATAAACAAACGGAAGTTCCTGCCAGAAATATTCCTCTGCCACTGTCTGGTTTGCAGCAAGCATAAACTCCTCGATTATACGGTTTGCATTGTTTCTCTCATATTCTTTTATCTCTACCGGCTTGCCCTTTTCATCAAGAATTATCTTGCTCTCAGGGAAATCAAAATCAATAGAACCTCTCTTAAATCTTCTCTCTCTTAATATACCAGCAAGTTCATACATGAGTTCAAACATAGGTATAAGTTCTTTGTACTTCTCCTGTTCTTCCTCATCTTCAAGCTCGACTATCTTATGAACACTTGTGTAGGACATTCTCCTGTCTACATTTATAACGCTTTCTTCTATGCTGTGTTTTACTATCTCACCCTTTTCATTTATATCCATCATACAAGAAAGTGCAAGTCTGTCTACTCCCTGATTGAGCGAGCAGATACCATTTGACAGTTTATGCGGAAGCATAGGTATAACCCTGTCTACAAGATAAACACTCGTACCTCTCTTAACGGCTTCCTTGTCAAGTGGAGAACACTCAGTGACATAATTTGATACATCAGCAATATGGACACCAAGATGATATATACCGTTCTCTTTTGTAAGTGATACTGCATCATCAAGGTCTTTTGCATCCTCACCATCGATTGTTACCATCTGCAGATTTCTATAATCGCTTCTTCCGTTCTTCTCCTCCTCTGCTACCTCATCCTCTATCTTTTCAACCTGATCCATAACCTCATCAGGATACTCCTCAGGAAGTCCGTAAGCCTTTATTATTGATAAAATGTCTACCCCAGGGTCATTTATGTGACCGATTATTTCAAGAATCTTTCCCTCAGGATTTGTCGTATCACTTCCATAATCGGTAATCTCAACAACAACCTTATGTCCTGTTATCGCACCTTTGCTCTCAGCTTTTGGAATATAAATATCCCTGCCAAACTTTTGATTGTCAGGTACAACAAACCCGAAGCTCTTACTCTTTGAATATGTTCCAACGAGAATATCTGTTCCACGCTCAACAATGGATATAACCTCACCTTCACGCCTTTTTCCATGTGCTTTGTCATCAATAACTACATGAACCGTATCTCCATCTATTGCTCCTCTGGTCTTGTGTGCAGGGATAAATATATCTTCGTCATCTCCCTCAACACGAACAAAGCCAAAACCTCGCTGAGTGCCCATAAATTTTCCAACAAAAATATCCTCAGAAAGCGGCTTTATCTTTCCCTTAAGATCAAGCTGTATCTTTCCCTCGCTATACAATTCGTCAAGAACTGCCCTGAAATCTTTCTTTTCCTTTGCCGGAACCTGTAAGACAACTCCCATCTCTTTTGTTGACATTGGTTTATAACTTTTTGAATTAACAAATTCAAGAATCATCTCTTTTTTACTGTTTAAAACTTCTCTATTCATACAAACACCCCCTATTGCTCAATTTATATATATATTATATCCTATAATCCATGATGAAACAATCATTTTGTAGGATAAAATAATATTGCGGGTAACAGTTCAGCCTTTCATTTAATAAATTCATAAACCTGCCAGCAAGCTGTCAGCCGCTGCTACGCAGCTTATGTTTATTTCATTTATAAATGAAAGGCTATTCCGCCCAAAAAAACAAGCCAATAATACATCGAGCAAGCTCGTGTATTATTGACTTATCTTTTTTTGGCTGAACTGTTACTATTATGAAAAAATACTAAGATTCAATAAAAGTGAAATCAAAACAAATAATACTGCAAGAACTCTTGTAGCTACAACAAGTCCGCCCTCCATAGAACGACCTTTATTCTTTCCCCAATAAGACTCTGCTGCTCCGCTGATAGCTCCTGTAAGTCCTGCCTGCTTGCCTTCCTGAAGAATAACTACAACTGTAAGTGCAACACATACGATAATGTATAGAATCAATAAAATTCCATGAATTGTCTTAATCATCGACTATGCTCCTCCATTCAACTAAAACTCAAACAATAAATTTCATGCCCTGACATAAAGATTATTGTCATAAACTGATTAGTACAGCAAAAAACACTGTACTAATCTAGTCTATCATAATGTTACATATATTTCAATATATTTTTTCTATTTGGTAACAGTTACTTACTATTTTTTTATAAGAAGTGATTTTCCGGTCATTTCTTTTGGCTGTTCAAGTCCCATAATCTCGATAAGTGTAGGTGCTATGTCTGCAAGGCATCCGCCCTCTCTCAGTGTGTAAGCATCGTCATAATTTACAAGAACAAACGGAACAGGATTTGTTGTATGAGCAGTAAATGGTGCTCCTGTCTCATAATCTACCATCTGCTCTGCATTTCCGTGGTCTGCACAGATAAATAATACTCCGTCAGCTTTTTTAACTGCCTCTACTGCCGTTCCGACACACTCGTCAACTTTCTCAACTGCTGCTACCGCTGCCGGGATAACTCCTGTATGTCCGACCATGTCAGGATTTGCAAAGTTGATAACAATAACATCATATTTATCTGATGCGATAGCTTCATTAAGTCTCTCACTTACCTCAGGTGCACTCATCTCAGGCTTAAGATCATATGTAGCAACTGAAGGTGATTTTACAAGTGAACGCTCCTCACCTTTGTTTGGTTCTTCAACACCGCCGTTAAAGAAAAATGTTACATGAGCATATTTCTCTGTCTCAGCAAGACGAAGCTGTGTCATATCATGTGCTGCAAGGAACTCACCAAATGTGTTTTCAATACTCTCCTTCTCAAATGCAACAAGTTTGTTTCCGATAGTCTCATCATAATTTGTAAAGCATACAAATGTAAGAGGCATAAATCCGTTTGCTCTCTCAAACTTGTCAAAACTTTCATCACAGAAAGTGCGTGTAATCTGACGGGCACGGTCAGGTCTGAAGTTAAAGAAGATAACTGAATCGTTAGCCTTTATAGTTGCAACAGGCTTTCCGTTCTCCTCAATAACTGTTGGAACAACGAACTCATCATTTACATCCTGTGCATATGAGTCTGCTACTGCCTTAACAGCATCATCAGCCTTAACACCCTCACCCTTTACAAGGGCATTATATGCCTTTTCTACTCTGTCCCAGTTGTTATCTCTGTCCATTGCATAATAGCGTCCATGTACAGATGCAATCTTACCGACACCTATTTTGTCCATCTCTTTCTGAAGTTCCTCTACAAAGCCCTTTCCGGATGTAGGTGCTGTATCACGACCATCAAGGAAAGCATGAACATATACATTTTCAAGACCATTTCTCTTTGCAAGTTCTAAAAGTCCATAAAGATGTGTATTGTGGCTGTGCACACCACCATCTGAGAGAAGTCCAAAAAGATGAAGATCTGAATTGTTTTTCTTTGCATTCTCAACTGCTGCAAGTAATGCTTTATTTTCAAAGAATGTTCCCTCTTCAATAGCTTTTGTAATTCGTGTAAGTTCCTGATAAATGATGCGTCCGGCACCGATGTTCATATGACCAACTTCTGAGTTACCCATCTGTCCATCCGGAAGTCCTACGCTGAGTCCGCTTGCATTCCCTTTCTGGAACGGACACTCTTTCATAAGTTTGTCCATAACAGGTGTCTTTGCCTGTGCGATAGCATTTCCCTCTGTCTTATCATTTAATCCATAACCATCAAGTACCATCAATACAACCGGTTTCTTACTCATAATCGTTATCCTTTCTTTATAAAAAATATTTTGATATAGGTTCAAAAAATTTTCCCTACATCACATTTAAAGTAGTTACATTTTTATCCGACAACAAATTATACATTATTTAATACAGGAAGTCAAAGGAAACATTTTTGCACCCTTTTGCTAAAGTTTCTCCTCTCATTTGTCACATCTGTATTATCGTACAGAATGATAACATGATAAAACATCATTATTTTCCATAATAAATGGTTTAGCTGTATCCTGTCCCCATTCCGTATCATACATCCTCATAAGATATTCATTAAGCTGCTGTTTTGATTCAAACTTAATAACCTGATATGGTGACTGGAACGAAAGTTTTTCTATAAAAATATATTTTTTATTTTTTAACGGCACAAGTACCCCTGCATGACCTATAAAAAGTTCATTCTCTTTTTTACTGAAGCTGGAATGAAAAACAACTGTTATAAGAGATGCCTTAGTCTTATCATTGGCAAATTTAATATCATTCTTTTTTCGATATTTTTTGAAAACACTAATATGTTTATCTGTATTAGTCGAATAAACAGTATTAACACTTGAATATAATGCTTCAAACTTCTTTGTATCTTTTTTGTTATATTTCTGATAAGGTGAATTTTTCAACGCATCACTATCCATGAACAATTCAGTTGTATCCGTCTTTACATTTTTTCCTATTTTCACATAATCTTTTAAAAGATCAAATGCAGTTATACGACAATTATATCCGATAAACATATTATACTTCTTTGACCAGTACTCCGCTATTTTAGTGTCATTATACACTGGTACATTAAGACCAAGTTTTTTATATCCTTTTTTCACAAGACTGGTATTTTTTATAGTCTTATTATATTCATTCACATCTTTCAGCCACTCCTCTACATTTTTCTTTGAAACACCGGCATCAATGAGATATTTTTTCACTTCATTTTGTGTATTTAAATCAGTAAGATTTGAATATTTTCCCAGAGTATCAGTAACCGTTACTTTTAGATGTGAATTATATTTTTTTCCATCTTTTGTTATTCCAGTTACTGTAATATTGCCTGTACCATTAGAAGTTCCTGCCGTAACAGTTCCTTTTTTATCTATTTTAATTTTTTTGAAATTTTCAGTTTTGAATGTTATTTTTTTATACTGTTTTTTATTTTTTATGTTAAGTCTGAGTTTTGATTTTTGACCAAGTGTATATTTACCGCCTGTAATATTCTCGCTGCCGGCATATATCAACGGAGACTTTGTAGAAGCATTAGTATCGCTTTCTCCAAACAATAAACCAATCGACAAAATAATACACATAACAGCTATAATTCTTTTTTTCATAATTATAATCCGCCTTTCTTAAAATAATAATTATTATCAACAAGTACAATGCAGAAGTTATTCTATAGCATAAAGAAGAAAAATACAATTAAGATTTTATTACATTTAAACAAATTTAATCCATTTTTCAAATTGATATAGTAATATTTAAAATATTGTTATATAATAATGCCGTATCAAAAGACATAAACATACTCCCGGAATCTTTCAAACAAATAAATTCGAGAGTACATATAAATATTAAGGAGGTTTTTCATGTACGAATTTACTAAGGATTGTATGATTGGCATTAAAGAAATAGATGACGAACACAAGAAATTATTCGATATGATAAATGATGCCATTGCTCTTGCTGACAAAACTGAAGATGTTACATATATTGCCAAAAATCTTATTAAAGGACTTAAAGATTATGCGGCTGTTCATTTTGCCCATGAAGAAGCATATATGAAAAAAATCAATGACCCTGAGCTTGACTCACAGATTAAAGAACACAAGGTTTTTACAGAAAAGGTAAATAGTTTTAAACTTGATACTTCTTCTAATGAAACTACTAAAAAATCATTAAATGATATTCTCGTTTATATCGTTCAGTGGTTATATAAACATATCTTAGGCAGCGACATTATGATTGGCAAACTTGTTGAGCACTCAGATGAAAACGAAAATGACAACCCGTTTGCCTTTACAGACAAGTATAAAACTGACATTCCACTTGTTGATGACGAACACCGCCATCTTTTTGAGATAATCGAGCAGACCAATGACCTTATTCATGAAAAACTTCTCCATGATAAATATGATGAGATTATGCGTCTTCTCGATGAACTTAAAACTTACACTGAAACTCATTTCAGTGATGAAGAAGCCCTTATGGAAAAAATATCTTATCCGGGTATTGATGCCCAAAAGAAGGCTCACGCAGCTTTTGTTGACAAGCTTGTTCATATTGATATAAACGAACTTGATGAGATTGACGAACACCAGCAGACATATTTGTTTGAACTCATAAATTATCTTTTAAACTGGCTTTCAAACCACATTTTAGCTTCAGATATGAAACTAGGTGAATACATCAAAGAAAACAACATCAGTATAGATTAAAAAGACGGCTGCCGCATCTTCACTGCGACAGCCGTTTATCTTCTGCATTTCTTAAAATTAAAAGCAACAGTTTAGTCTTTCCTTTTTTACGCTCCATCAGCTTATCATTTTATCTCTCTGTGAATATACATTCTGAATATCATGTGTTTCATTTTCATCCTGTATTTTTTTATCTGTCGGCAGGACAAGTTCTTTCATAAGTTCATGAACAGTTGTCATTTCATTTATACGCCCCACATTTGCACCGCAGAATATAAGTCCGTTATTTATGTCTCCATTTACGGCATCGACAAGTGCTTTTGTTATACAATATGGCACTTCGTTAGGATTACACTTTTTCATGCAGTTGTAACATTTGTCCACCGGCTGTTTTTCTTTTTCAACACGCTTTATAAAATCATTTCTTATCGCACGCCCCGGCATACCGACAGGACTTTTGATTATTTTTACATCATCCTCCTTTGCATCAAGATATGCCTGCTTATATTCGTCCGATGCATCGCACTCTTTTGTCGCAACAAAACGGCTCGCTATCTGTACTCCGTCTGCCCCAAGTTCAAGTGCATGGATAATGTCGTCATGGTCAAATATCCCACCGGCAACGATAACAGGTATATGTGTATTATATTTTTCACCGTACTCTTTGGTACATTCGATAATATCTTTTATCTCCTCGTCATAATCAATATTTTCAATATCTGCAAGTTCTTCATCTGAAAATCCCAGATGTCCCCCTGCCTTTGGCCCCTCTATCACAACAAAATCGGCTGTCCTGTCATATCTTCTCGCCCACATCTTAAGTATTATATCCGCCGCACGCCTTGATGAAACTATAGGTGCTATTTTGGTTTTTGCTTTTCCTATATACTCAGGAAGTTTAACCGGAAGTCCTGCTCCGCTTATTATAACATCCGCTCCGGCCGCAACTGCCTCCATAACATGCTCTTTATAATGTTTTAATGCCACCATGATATTTACACCTACAAGACCATTGCCGCACGCTATCTCTTTTGCTCTTTTTATATGTTTTCTTATGGCTAAAAGATTACAGCCTGCCTGGTCTTTCTCAAAACCATCCTCATCATATCCTATCTGTGCCGTCGATATAATACCTATTCCACCTTCAGCTGCAACTGCACCTGCAAGTTTTGAACGGCTTATGCCGACTCCCATTCCACCTTGTATGATAGGTATTTTTGCCACCATGTCTCCGATACGGAGAGCTTTCAACTTTTCTCCACACTCATATATATCCATATTAATCCTCATTTCTGCACGCGTTTTTTTCGCATATCAATTTTGTTTGATTATCAAACTAATCCAAGTATATACCTATAATGTTTTCTTGTCAATGTTTTCTTGTATCTTTTTCTATTTTATGTAGTTTTTAAAACCATATACATTTATTCGCACAAAAAAAGTATTACATTTTGTCCTGGTGTCACACTACTTTACTGACATTTTCCTATGCATTAAAAAATAACCCATATTAAACAAATGTAATTTAAAACCTAACATTGTTTAATATGGGTCATTGTTTTCTCATTAAAATCTATTTGTCTATTCCTATCTCAAATCCAATAAAATCATCTCTTGTCACATATGACTGATGAAGTTCACTTACAAAATCATGATCTCTTATCTCATTATAAAATGTTACTTCACATATCTTCCCAATAAATGACGGCTGAAAAACATCACCACCGAGCACGATACGCTTTGCATAACGGTTTCCCGGAACATTTTTCATGCTTCCGACAAGCTGTCCGTTTATGTATGCATAAGCAGTTTCAGTCTTTGCATTATAACTCACAACATAATGGGACCATTCATTCACCTGAAGTTTACATCCACTGATATCATACCAGCCGCTTACTTCCTTTGAATCTCTTATTCTGAAAGATGAATGACCCTCCCACGCAATTGGAATCATGCCAAAAAAACCAGTCTCATACTTTACATATAAAGCACATCTCCAAGAATGTTCTTCTGTAGGGTATATCCACATTGAAACCATAAAACTATCACTTGACAAAATCTCATGCGGCAGCTCTATAACCTGTTTTTCCTTTGGACCTCCCGGAAATACAAGTGCCTTGCTTTCTTTAAATATACCGGTATCAAATTTCAGCTCACTAAAACATTTTGTATCTGCCTCAAGCTTTCCATCATCCGATTTTACATTACCATTAAGCCTAAATACATAACTGGTGTCATCATTAGTTATATATTCATTCGCAAATTTGTCAAATTCATCAACCGGAAGCGGCTTTGAATAGAAATACCCCTGTGCTATCTGGCATCCGCATCTTACGATAAAATCTCTTTGTTCTTCAGTTTCTATACCCTCGGTGACAACATCCAGCTTTAAGTCTTTGCACATATTGATGACATTTCTCAAAACTTTCTTACCCCTGTCATCATCACCGGAACTGTTAAGAAATTCCTGATCTATCTTAATAATATCTACCGGCAGATCTTTAAGCAGATTAAGTGCTGAAAAACCTGAACCAAAATCATCAATAGAAACAATAAAATGTCTATCTTTCAACATTTTTACATTTCTTATCAGTTCTTCACTGTCTTTAACAAAAACACTCTCCGTAATCTCTATCTCAAGTTCACTGTGATCTATACCATATCTGTCTGCTATCTCAACAAGCATATCAGGAAATTTCTTATTGTAAAGATGCAGTCTTGACATATTGACTGACACCGGGATATGCTCATATTTTTTGCCTTTCCAACTTTTCTTTATACGACAGACTTCCTCAAACATATACATATCAAGCTTAGATATAAAACCGTTTTTTTCAAACAATGATATATATACTCCGGGTGTCCTGATACCGTCATCAGGATGATTCCATCTGGATAATGCCTCTGCTCCGGTTAATTTTGTTGATATCATGTTTACCTTTGGCTGAAGATAGGCAATAAATTCACCGTTTTTTAATGCATCGTCCATCTCGATTTCCATATTTCTGTTTCGCTGTACTTTCTTATCATTTTCCCGGAAAAATACATATCTGTTCTTTCCGTCATATTTTGCTTCATACATTGCAGAGTCACATTTATGTAAAATATCATCGAGCATGGTGCTCACTCTCTGCCTTGTAACGATTCCTATACTGAGGGATACATTAGAAAGTATGTCCTTTCTAAAATCTATGTTTTCCATTTGTCTGAGCAGAGTTTCCGCTGTACTCTTAAGCTCATCTTCCGTCATATTACCGTCAATAAGTGCAACAAACTCATCTCCTCCGATTCTCGATGTAAAACCAGAAACATTTTCTTCTATAAGCTTTGCTATACATATAAGGAGTTCATCTCCCATGCTGTGCCCATATATATCATTTACACGCTTGAAATTATCAATATCTATAAACATAGCATGGATACTATCTTTACTTTCAAGTATATCATAAAATTCATAAAGTCCGCGTCTGTTTGGAAGCCCCGTCAGATAATCATACTCCGCAAGATGACTTGACATCTTTCCAAACAGTTTCTCATTTTCCTTCATAGTCATCCTCCACCTAAAATATATGTATTTATAATACAACTTTTTGACAAAAGATACTACTATTTTTTTACTTTTATTTACACATTTACACACTTATCACGCAATCCATGTATTTTTGTATTCTGACATTATCAGGTTTTAATTTAAATATCTTTCCGGATTTAAGTATATTTTTTTCCAATATAAGCCAATACTATGTCTTGTCATATCTTATCTTTTCTTTTAATAAAAATGGACTACACATTTTTATGTAAAGGAGATTTGCTTTGAAAGAAAAATTGAATATTTTTTTCTTATGTTTTTTTATTGCTGTTTTTGTTGCTGCAGCAGCAATATGGCTTGTATTTTCTTACCGTTACAGGCAACAGCTTTCAAATGAAGAACACACATATAAAGAAATCCAAAATAAACTGATAAGAGAAAACACATGGAAAGATACCGACAAAATTTCTTTTTACGATAACAGTAATGACAACTCAGAAAACACACGGAATAAGAATATTAAAACCTCCCATGGTTTAGATATCGCAAAAATTCCTGATGTAGATTTTAATTCTCTTAAAAAATACAATAGCGATATTTATGCATGGATACAAATTCCGAAACTTGGTATTTCATATCCGATTCTCCAGCACAAACGGATAAATAATTATTACCTGACGCACAATCTTGATAAAAGTTTTGGCTATCCCGGATGCATTTTTTCAGAAACCGGCAGTAAAAAAGATTTTTCAGATGCATTAACCGTTCTATACGGGCATAATATGAAGAATGGCTCTATGTTTGGTATGCTGCACCGGTTTGATAACACTGATTTTTCTAAAGTAAAATGCTATATCAACATCATAACACCAATATCTAAAATAAGATATAAGATAGTGACTAATGCAGTCTGGGGCACTAAAAATATCCCTTCTTCTTTTAAAAATTCTGATGAGGGACTGATAAAACTTCTAAATACCGTCCGATTAAATTTATCCCACAAAAACACAATCCACTTAAAAAAAAGCATATCATCAAAAAATCAGCATATGCTTGTCTTATCAACCTGCGGTTCAAACGACAGATCACGTTTTTTGATAATCGCATTAAAACAAAATGAATGGAGGATTAAATTTTGAAACATAAGTCAAAAAAAATCATTGCACTAATAACCTGTATTTCTCTTTTGCTGATTAGCACCTGTGGTTTTATCACCAGTAAAGCTGCCGCACCTGTATATACTGATTCCGGCAAAAAATACAGCTACAAACAGTTTCTAAGTGATTACCAGTTTTTTGTCAAAGATGATCTAAAGACTTCCAACCACTTTGTAGGTGCAGCAGCCTGCGGCGGTATTGCAAACTTAAAATCTTTCGGAAACGGGGCTGTCTCACCTTCATATCTGAATTATATCAAACACATAGACGACTACAGCGGATGCTACAACAGTCATTTTCTTTCAGGTAAACCTGATTATCAGAAATTATTAAACCAGCCGGCATATTACCACGATAAATCTCTATTTGTAAAATGCCATTCTATCACTAAATATCCTGATAAAAACAGTGCTTATATAAACTTCTCTTCAGCATTTGCTTCATTAAAAAAAGAAGCTCAGGATATGGCTGAAAAACGACAACTTACTCTTACTGAGAAAAATTTAAAAAATGCACGCATAGACAATTATTTTGGAAAACTCCTTACAATACCTTTTTCATCAAAAGTCACTTCTGTATATATACCTGAAAGTATTTCAAAACAGGCTGACTGGATTCTTATTGATGGAGTTAAGGATTTAGATGAGCTTGTTTCAACGGAGCATATTATCAGCTTTGAAAAAGGTAAGCCTATTGCCCTAGGCGGCAGTTATGATTTTGTAAAATCAGGTGATAAACAAAAAGCCGTATTTATATCAGCCTCCAAAGGTGATGGTAAAACATTTTATATCTCACCTGATAATAAGCAAAAAAATGCATATCTTCTTGATGATGCACACGGACTTAAAAACCTTAAAAGTGCTTCAACGATTCAGTCAGGTCAAATGGATCTGTCAGGTGTAAAACTTATCTGGAACTTCCCTCAGACACAGAAACTTGCTTTTGAATACCTTGCTGGTCATGTTCTTGCTCCAAATGCTGATATAAAAATATCAGGTGGTTGTTTCGAGGGCGGATATATAGTTGAAAAGATTTCATGCTGTGCAGCAGAAGGACATTTTTATCCTTACGGTGAAGTTCCTCGTGACCAGGGCACTCCGACTCCTGCAACAACTGCACCTACAGCAAAACCGACAATTAAACCAACGACTGCTCCAACTATTAAACCGACTGTCAAACCGACGGCTGCTCCAACTATCGAGCCAACTGTCAAACCGACGACTACTCCGACTGTCAAACCAACGACTGCTCCGACTTCTAAGCCGACCGTTAAACCGACAACTACTCCGACTGTTAAACCGACCGTCAAACCGACGACTACTCCGACTGTCAAACCAACAACTGCTCCGACTTCTAAGCCGTCTGTCAGACCAACCGTTGCCCCATCAGCTTCGCCGTCTGTAGTTCCTCCGGCTAGTCCGTCAGCTATCGTTCCATCGGCAACACCTGATGCAACTTCATCAACCGGTCCGGCAGTCACACCTTCGCCGACACCGGCTCCAACGCCGATTCCAAATCCATCGCCGGCTCCATCACCATCGAATACACCTGTTGTTCCCGGTAAGACTAACACCCAGACACCGACAGTTACACCAAGTGTAACTCCAACGCTTCCCATAAACACACCGTTGCAGACTGCTCCAACACTTCCTTTAAATACACCGTCGCAGACTGCTCCACCGACAGACACTTCTGCTCCGGCGGACACTCCTGTCCCAACGGACACTGATACACCGACAGACACCGATACACCAACTGACACTGATACACCAACTGACACTGATACACCAACTGACACTGATAATCCTAAAAACACACCGGCTCCAAAAGTCAAAAAGACTTCACACAACAATGATGATACAGACACTTACTCTGAGGAACCCGAACTTCCATCAGGACAAAAAGGTTCTCCTTCTACCGGAGAAAAAAATAACTCTCTGCCTTTTATTGTAACACTAGTATTATCAGGTGCAGGAATAATATTCTTTGGTGGCAGAGCATATTTAATCAGCAGAACAAAAAAGACTGATATTTAAAATCTGTTCAATGCACCCAGGCAAGCGGATATTCATAATCCACTCTGCTACCTGCACATAACAGAAATTACTTGTGTCACTCATGGTACAGAAAAGTCCCCCGCTTATTGCCCTAAGCAATAGAAGTGGGGGACTTTTCTCATAATGTTATAATATTTATTCTGAAAGATAATCATTTGCACTGTAGTAATGTGTGAAAATGTCAGTCACTTCATACACCACGCCACCTTTAGATGACGAACAATGACACCATGTTGCTTCACCTTTCTTATTTTTTCCACAATATATCCCAACATGATCTATACTTTCCTCAATATCTTTTTTATATTTTTTACGCTGTTTTTTCAGTTTCTTAAGCTGCTTATCATATTTATTAATCCTTTCAGAATAACCATTTATATCCGCCTGACATTTTTTTATTTTTTCATTGTACGATTTTATCAAAGCATTTATTTTCTCATTATTCTTTTTTTGTTGTTCAATTCTTTGCTGTTGGTCTTGTTGTTCCTTCTCCTCCTCTGATATTTCCTCCTGCTGCTCGTCATTGTCAGATGAAATCTCTGATTCAGATATATCAATAACCTCATCTTTTTTACCATTCAGAGCAGTTATCTTATCTTTATACTCTGATATTTTATCTTTCTTTTCTTCAATCCTATCTTTTAATTGTGTTTTTTTAGTCTTTCTTGCCTTAATCTTCTTATCAAAAGACTTTTCCTTACTCTCATTTGCATCCTGTGCCATCCCCGGCTCTGAGTAAGATTTTCCATCAGCGTCAAAATAAAGCGAACCGGTACCATTTCTGAGACCTATATCTCCCGGCTGCAGCTCATTCTTTTTTATTTTCGGCAAACCTGATATCGAAATAGTCGACCCCAGTGACTCAATCCTCTTCTTATTGTATTTTGAATAAACAAACTGGATAAATCCTGAACAATCAAGCTTCTTAGGCTGCTCTTTTCCTTTAATTTGAACATCTGTAGGCTTTCCTCCCCAAAGATATGTAATCTTTCCTTTATATTTTTTTGCAATTTTCACAATCTCTTTTCTTGGATTTTTCTTAACTTTCTTATCCGCCGCTTTGTTTTTCTTTTGAGAATTTCCTTTATTCATACGTAATGAGACTTCCGGCTTTCTGCCAGATGCATATGAGGTTATTGCTTCCGTCGTTGTACTTACCGCACCTGTTGTAGCATTTGCACTCTTATCTGACTTTCCTTTGTCTTCCATATTTTTATATGAAACAACCGAAACTGTTTCATTTCTTTTATTGTCAGATTTATTTAAAGTCCCGGAACCTGCTGCCGCAACTCCTGCCAACAGACAGACCCCACCTATCAAACCACATGTCATAAATTTACGCTTCAATTTTCTTCCCCCTTCAATCTTTTGTATCAGTATGCAACACTAAAACCGTTTTCTTTTTCGACTATATCTATACTTCGGATTTCAACATTTTGTATATCTATATATGTATCTGAGTTTAGATTAAGAAGCAATCTCTCTACCAATACATCTTCGCCCTGAACTTCCATATATACCGAACCGTCACTTTCATTGCGAACCCATCCCGTAAGACCTAATGATGATGCCGCATTTTTAGCATGATATCTAAATCCTACACCCTGAACTTTTCCACGAAATCTTATCTGTTTTCTCACCATGTCTCTAATCACCTCACTATATGTTTTTTCATTAGCTATAATACTATCCGCTTTAGCTGAATGCGTCAAGTATTGCTGTATATTTTTTATGACTGAAACTGTTACCGGGTTTCCCATAAATTATATTGAATTACTATGAATTATAGTATATAATATATAATTAGTGTCTGTAAAGTTTTAATTTCCATACACTATTTTTATGTTGTTGTGTTCAAAACACCTTTTAAACACAACAACATATTATCAATAAACATACACAGAAATGAGGAATAAATAAAATGAAAATATCAACAAAAGGGCGATATGCTTTAAGGCTTATGATAGACATAGCACAGCACTGTAACGAAAAACCTGTAAGTATAAAAGAAGCAGCCAAAAGGCAGAATATATCAGATAAATATCTTGAACAAATAATTTCCATATTAAATAATGCCGGATATGTAAAGAGCATACGCGGACCTCATGGTGGCTATCTGTTAAAAAAAGCCCCAAAAGACTATACCGTCGGAATGATATTAAGACTCACCGAAGGTTCTTTAGCACCTGTCACCTGTGTCGAGGAAGATGCAGACAGCTGCGAACGAAAAAGCAATTGTGCTACATTTGTAGTATGGCAAAAAATGTATGATGCCATCTGCGATGTTGTCGACAATATAACACTTGAGGATCTTGTATCCTGGCATATCGAGGGTTCGGGTGATTATTGCATCTAAAATGGTGAAATTATTATTCATTGAACAAATGTATCATGTTATAATGTTTCTAAATATTGAAGCTAAAATAAACTTCACAGATATATAATCTGTGAGGTTTTATTTTTAATTTAAAACTTAAGAAATGTAAGACAAACTGTTAAAATTGAATAATAGGAGGCGATTTGAATATGAAAAAATTCTACAGACACATTTCATTTATCCTGATACTGACATTATGTATAGTACCACTTCATGCAGTATCAGTGTTTACCGGACATACTCCATTTTCAGATATGTGTATGACTGCAAAAGCTCAAACCTCGGAAAACATCATTTATCTAAAAGACGGTGAGGGCGAAGGAGGAAATGGAACACTTAACAATCCATACCTAAACATACGAACAGCTTTAAAAAATATTAAAGATGGACAAACCTTATTTCTTATTGATACTGTTCAATATACAAAATATGAAAAAGGTGCGGATGGTTCTGCCCTTCCACTTATAATTAACAAAAATATTACTATTGCAGGCAATGATACTGAAAAATCCATTTTGCAGTTAAGGGCTGCCATCCAGCTCGCCGCAGATGTAACCTTTAAAGATATGAGACTTCAGATAGCACCCGAAATAATACTTGGAAAATCATCTTTAAATTATAATACCAATACAACTTCTGAAATTTTGGGAACGGAAGCTTTTAAAAGCACGGCAATCTATGTTGGAGGGCATACACTTACAATAGATAATGTAAATACAAAACTTGATTCTGAAGCACAGAGTAAAATACGCCCATATATATCCGGTGGTGCATACCGACTGAATACAGATAACAGTATTCTTGGCGGGAACACTGTCGTCAATATTATAAATGCCAATGCCGAAACAAAATTTGCCGACATATATGCGGGGGATTACTTCAAATCAAGAAATATCCCTGCAACTTTAAACCTAAGCGGCAAGTTTCTTGACTCTGTCGTTCATTGTGGCGGCTACTCTGACTCAAGTATTCTCAATAGTGATGTCGACATAAATCTTTATGCCGACAACCCTGATTCTTCAGCACAGGTATCAGGCATAACAGGATTTGATACAGCAAATCATAATGGAAAAGTAAATGTTACATTGACAAAAAATGTATTTTCATCATCAATGAGCTTAAATGACATAGACTGTCTTAAACTTGATAATAATTCAAGGATAAATTTTGACTCCTCAAATATTTTTGATGTTAAAAATGTAATCTTAGGAAATAACACAATACTCGATTTCAGACAGCTTACAGGCAATCCTGCCATAACAGAAACACTTTTATCATTAGCTCCTGCTGACGATACTCAAAAAAATGCTTCAATATTATTAAACAACGAGCAGACACTTAGAATATCAGGTAATGTGACCGGCACAACAAGATTAAATGTTGTTGACACACAAGAAATCATAAGTAACTTTAATTACGGACATACATATGTCACTTCTTCACAGAGTTCAGATGGTACTTTCAGTATCGATGGCACAAAGGATACTTTTGCAGAACTTAAAACCGAAACTGAAGATAATATAAAAAAATGGAGCATATACAAAAAATCAGGTTCCGAGCCTGATGATACTGACTTTAAGTCTTTTGAGATAACTGACGGTCCCGACATTATATATCCTACGGAATTTTATCATGATTATAGCTATAAACTTAAATTTATAAATAAAAATGATGAGACTTACATCCCTGATTATTCAATTTTAATGCGTAACCTTGACTATCAGATAATTAAAGATGGAAAAGTCATTTTTGACAGCTCAGATAACACTGATGATAACAATACCGTATATCCTCTCATAACATTGGAAACTACTCAGTCAGATGAAAATGACGAAAATTCTTCATATGAAACAATTTTGGCTATTGAAACAGACGATGTGGCAAAATTAAAGAATATATACGGAAATTACAGTATCGTTCTAAGTTACTTTGGAAATTCCATAACAAAAAATATAAGAATTGCCGACCCCTTAGAAACTGCGGAACCTACCACAAAGCCTACACCTACACCAACTATTAAGCCAACGGCGGCTCCAACCACCGAGCCTACAAATACACCTACTACTAAGCCAACGGCGGCTCCAACCACCGAGCCTACAAATACACCTACTACTAAACCGACGGCGGCTCCAACCACCGAGCCTACAAATACACCTACTACTAAGCCGACGGCGGCTCCAACCACTGAGCCTGCAAATACACCTACTACTAAACCGACGGCGGCTCCAACCACCGAGCCTGCAAATACCTCCCAGCCACCGTCAACTCCTGTTCCGGCACCAGCTCCAACACCGGCTCCAACTGACAATACCGCACCAACAGCACCACCTAGTGACCCGGATGCAGCTCCGACATCAGCACCGACTAATGTGCCATCAGTCCCTCCGACTGTTATGCCGACTAACTCACCGTCAGATACTCCGACTCTTGCACCAACAAATACACCAACAGTCTCTCCGACTGTTGCACCGACAAGTACACCATCAGTCTCTCCGACTGTTGCACCAACTAAAAAACCAGCATCTGCAAAAACTAAATTTGCAGATAAAAAGAGTGGTATTTATTTTAAAATATCAAACTCGTCCAAAAAATATTTGGAATACTTATACCCCACTTCAAACAAAACTAATATAGTCATTCCAAATACAGTAAAATATAAAAATAAATCCTATAAAGTTGTTTCTGTTGCACCTAAGGCATTTTATAACAAAAGTAAATTAAAAAAGGTGTGCATAAATGCAAATATAACAACTCTAGGAAAAGACTGCTTTGCAAAATGTAAAAAACTCAACAGTATCACCTTTAAAGGAAGTAAGCCGCCAAAAATAGGCCGAAATGCTTTTAAGAACATCAATAAAAAAGCTAAATTTTATGTTCCGAAAAAGGCTTATGCAAAATACAGAAAAACACTCACTTCAAAAACAGGTTTTAATAAATCTATGAAAATTGTAAAGAAATAGTACATTATCACCTGCATGAGATTTTAAAACAGCAAAGCGTACCATAAATATCTTATTGATTGCAAAACCCCCTGTTATTTTCTGTTTTATAACAGTTAATAACAGGGGGCTTATTTTATTGCAATAAATACATTATCTTACATTTTAAGCATCAACATTTTCTATATAAGCATAGCAGACTTGAAATAAAACATTACGAAATAAGTTCTTCTATCTTGTCCTTGGTTATAAAGCCTATACTCCTATTTGCTTCCTCACCGTCTTTAAATAACACAAGTGCAGGTATGCTCTGTATTCTGTACTTCATTGCAAGGTCAGGATTTTTGTCAACATCGACATTAAAGAACTCTACATCGTCTCTTTCCTCTGACAACCGTTCTACTATAGGTCCTATCATATTGCAAGGTCCACACCAGGCAGCCGAAAAATCAACTAATGCACATTTGCTTGCTAAAACTTCACTCATATCGTTATTTACTATTTTCTTAACCATATTACTCCTCATTTCTGCACACATTCTCTGTGCATAGCGTGAAATATAATATATTCACACCTAATATTTGTGTCAGGTGTGCACAGACACAAATTGTCTGGTTTATTGTCAAAAAGCAGCTTACTATTCCGGTACTACTATCTTTCCTGCTATTGCACAAGCTGCTGCCGATTTTGGTGACGCAAGGTAGATACCTACTTTTGATGTTCCCATACGACCGAGGAAATTACGGTTGTTTGTTGCAACAACTGTCTCTCCGTCTGTCAGAATACCGCCTGTTCGTCCACAGCAAAGTCCACAGCTTGGATGTGTTATTATCGCACCTGCTTTTGAAAGGATTTCCATCGTTCCATTCTCTACCGCCTGTCTGTAAATCTTACGGCTTGCAGGCGTAACGATAAGTTTTACAAAAGGTGCTACATGCTTGTCCTTAAGGATTTCTGCCGCTGCCATAAGGTCCTCAAGCCTTCCGTTTGTGCATGAACCGATAAATACCTGGTCAATCTCTTTTCCCTCAATCTCTGAAATTGGTTTTACATTATCGACATTTGAAGGACAAGCCATAACAGGTACTAAATCTTCCGCTTTATAATTTATAACTCTTGAATAAACCGCATCACTGTCACCGACCAAATCTTTCTGCTCGCCAGTAAGCTCTATCTCACAATACTTTGCTGTTTTCTCGTCAGGTGTAAATAATGCACATTTCGCTCCTGCTTCAATCGCCATATTTGACATTGACATTCTTGAAGCCACCGACATATTTTCCACTGTATCTCCGGCAAATTCAAGAGCTTTATATGTCGCACCGTCAGCACCGAGATCTCCAATAAGCTTCAGGATAATATCTTTAGCCATCACATTGTCAGGAAGTTTTCCCGTGATATTTACCTTGATAGTCTCAGGTACACGAATCCAGAGCGTTCCCGTTCCAAGAATACTTGCCATCTCAGTATAACCGATTCCTGATGAAAATGCACCAACACATCCATATGTAGTAGTATGGCTGTCTGTTCCAAAAACTATGTTTCCAGGTTTAACATATCCTGCTTCTGTCATAAGCTGGTGACAGATTCCGTCTGAACGGTGAATATTTTTCATTCCATATTTTTCCACAAATTCATTTCCAATACGGAAATGTCTTGTGTCATCAACCTGACTTGCTGGCACAAGATGGTCATATATAAGAACCGCCTTGTCAGGATTCCATATCTTCGTAAATCCCATCTCCTCAAACTTTGAGGCAACAAATGGAATAAAAATATCATGTATCATAACTCTGTCAACATTTACGGTAACTATCTCTCCCGACTTTACTTCTTTGCCGACATTATTTCTAATGATTTTTTCAATAATTGTTGAACCCATAACTTACCTCCTAGTCTAATCCATTTAATTTACGCATTGCTTTTACAAGTCCGCCTGCATCGATTATCTCAACAAGATTATCCGGAAGTGATGCTATAGGATATTTATTTCCATCATACTCTATATTTTCATTAACTGTAACTGTAATACTGTCACCCTCTTTCACATCATCGTGAAGTTTATCATTCTCGATAAGCAAAAGACCGTTGTTTATTGAATTTCTAAAGAATATTCTCGCAAATGATTTTGCGATAACGCATTTTATACCAAGTGCTTTTATAATCTCAGGTGCCTGCTCTCTTGAAGAACCGCAGCCAAAATTCTTTCCGGCAACTATAATGTCACCCTCTTTAATCTGTGCTGCAAGTTCCGGTCTGAGTGGTGAAAACGCATACGGTGCCATGTCATTGACTGTCTCTAATGCAAGGTACTCAGTCGGAATAATAATATCCGTATCTATATCATCACCGAGCACCCAGACTTTTCCACTAAACTGTGCCATGTATTTTTCCTCTTTTCGTTATTTAGATTTTTCTACAATAAATCAGCCGTTGTAATCTCACCCTTTATCGCTGATGCTGTCACTGTTGCGGCTGATGCAAGATAGATAAATGAGTCTTTATGTCCTGCACGGCCTTTAAAGTTTCTTGTTCCCGTACTTATAAGAACTTCATTTTCACCGATAACACCCTGACAGCTTCCCCAGCATACGCTGCAGTTCGGATTCATAACTATTGCCCCAGATTCCATAAATGTGTCGATAATGCCCTCTTTAAGTGCCTGCTCGTAAACTGCCGCACTTGCCGGTACCACAAGGAAACGAACAAGCGGAGCAACTTTCTTTCCTTTGATAAGTTCTGCACCAACACGGAGATCCTCAATTCGTCCGTTATTGCATGAACCAAGAAATGCCTCGTCAATATGAGTTCCTAAACATTCTTTTGCCGGTACTACGCTGTCCACAAAATGAGGTTTTGCAACGATTGGCTCAATTTCATCAAGATTAATGTCATAGACCTTTGCAAATTTAGCATCAGCATCACTTGAAAAGCTGTGTTTTGGCTTTCTTCCATGCTCCTTAAGATAATCAATCGTTATATCGTCAACTTCCATAAGTGCTGTTTTGGCACCTGCCTCAACACAGAGGTTACAGATAGATATTCTGTCGCTCATGTTGAGAGTTTTAAGTCCCTCACCGCCAAATTCCATAGCCATGTAATTTGCACCATTTGCACCAATCTTTCCTATAATAGTAAGGATAAGATCTCTTGCATAAACACCGTCCTTAAGTTTTCCTTTAAGATTAAATCTAAGTGTTTCAGGAACAAGAAGCCATGACTTACCTGTAACCATGGCATAGAGATAATCCGTACATCCAACACCGGTACCAAATGCACCAACAGCACCATAAGCACAGGTATGACTGTCAGCACCAAAAATAAGTTCACCTGATGTAACATGATTTTCCATCATAACCTGATGACACACCCCTGCACCCTCATAAAACTTAATGCCATGCTCCTTTGCAAAATCTCTCATCTTCTTGTGTGAAGCTGCTGTCTTTACACTGTCACATGGAACATTGTGGTCTACTATCCAGACAAGTTTGTTTACATCTGCAATATGCGGATTTTTAAGTTTGTTATACATATCTATTGTAAGATGTGTTGTTCCATCATTACTCATAAGTCTGTCAAGTTCTACTGTATGTATATCTCCCGGCTTAACCTCATTTACACCTGCGGCTGCCGCAATAATCTTTTCTGCAATCGTCATTCCCATGAAATTAATCCTCCTTATTTAATGATGCAATAAGACCGCCCTGGTCAAGTATTCCTTGCATATATGCCGGAAGTTTTGTGCACTGGTATTCTTTATCACCAACACGCACGATACCCTCCTGAAGATCAAGTTCCATCTCATCACCTGCATTTACATTTTCGTGTAAATCTTTACAGACAATAACTGGGAGTCCGATATTGATCGAATTTCTATAAAAAATCCTAGCAAATGATTTTGCTATAACTGCCTTGACTCCGAGTGCTTTCAAAACGCTTGGTGCCTGTTCCCTTGAAGAACCGCAGCCAAAATTTTCAGAAGCCACAACATAATCCCCCGTCTTTACATTTGCTGCAAAATCAGGGTCAAGTGACTCAAATGTATGTGTTTTCATCTCATCAATTGTAGGAAAGAGAAGATACTGTGAAGCAATTATCTGGTCAGTATCAACATCCTGATCGAATTTAAAAATCTTACCCATCTATAGTTTCCTCCATTATATAATGTGTTTACAGGTAATCACGAAACTCAATTTACTCTATGATTTTTTGTGCAATATATACAAACAAAATGTAGTTTATTGATAGTTTCGCAAATACCTAATAATGCGTTTAGTACAAAATGCGACAGATGCAAAGCATCTGGATTTTGGAGTTATTATATCATAAATTCGGCTTGCTGTGAACTGTGTAGACTTTGTCTTTATTCCAAGATCAATTTTATCTGATTCCTGATAAGATGTTCAAACGCCTCTACTCTCCACTCCGGCAATGCAAGCTTATTGTTATTTTCAAACTCAAAATTTTTCATATTTATCAATCTTCGTCTTGCATCAGGATATAATACAGCCTTTGCAATCTCAACAAAAGAATCATACAGTTTTGGCATTCTGCTTTTAATATATTTTTCATTGAAATCCTCTTTTTCCGCATAACACAGTAAAGATACATTGTGATCAAATAAAGGTGCTGCACTTACTATCTCATAAGTTTCCGTATCAAATATAAAGCCAAAGTTTCCCTTATGCCTGTCTTCATTTAAAATAAGCGCATCAAAAATAAACATATCCGCCAATTGTTTACTGCCAACTCTTTTAGAATACTCATCAATTATATCTGCAGGCAAAGATTTTGAACTTACCATGCTAAATGGTACAAAACCATATTGTTCATTTGTAAAACAATTACATACCGAGCATAAGCGATCATTGTGATTTCTTATATCATATATTACATGTTCTGCTGAAAAAGCATCTGCCACCTGACTTGCATAAAATTCAGAATATGGCTCTAAACCTGTATTACGCGCCCCTGAGCTCCCTCTTTTCAGCAGTTTTATCTGATTTTCTTCTCTGATCCAGCACTTTGCAAAAGTTCCATCTGTACTATATTCAGGAGATGGTGTTGATAAATTATCTCCATACATTCCTCCATCAAATGCTGTATGTGCAACAACTTCATTAAACGGATTGCAGAACAAAGAAACCTTTTCCCACTCAAGATCACTATCTGCCTGCTTTACCCAAAATGTGTCTGTAAGTGCTAAAGCATGTGTCATATCTAAGAAACCTTTTATATTATCGCATCCACTCCTCACAAAAAGTTCTTTTATATGTTCCCTTCCTCTCGGTGCAGCTCTGTGTGCAATAAAATCTCCTACATCTTTTATCCAAAAAGGCACTCTTAATGTACATATGTTTGTAATCCTTACAAGACCTGATCTTATTTCTAAAGTAAATGTTGCAACAACCTCGTTTTTATTCATCAATGAATAAGCGGTTACTGACTCGATACTTTTCATACTGCCTCCTTCTTGTAACAATATCAGAATCATTAAATCTGATTTTTGCGTCGTCTGATATATCAAATAGTGTTTATTTTGACATATATCTCTATCATTTTACCAACTTTTCCGTTGTCACTTTCAAATTTTTTCTTATTTTCAGAAGTATAAGTATAGTACAATGTTTATTCTGTAAATATATATTTTCCCTTTCCTTTGCCTTTTACTACTGTAACAACATTCATGTCTCTAAGTTTTGCCATCACTGCTCTTGCTGTTGAAGACGAACAACCAAGTATTACTTCTATTTCCTTCGTACCAAAAATCTGTTTTTTCTCTATTTCATTATATACTTTAATAATATTTGCCTTTGTGGGTTCATTATATTTCTGTTGCTCAATCGCCGACTTTTCATATCCAATCGCCGACTTTTGACGATCAATCAACAACTTATTTGCTGCAACAGCTAATTTTTTTAATGAATCGGTGTTTTTTTCAACAATAGTTTTTCCCACATTTGAATTATAAATCACCGCTTATCACAAAGATATCATAATAATATTATTCCTTGATATGGAAATGATATTTTTTTGCTCTCATTTCAAATGCATCTTTTGTACCTTCCATAACATCACAAATTTCTTGTCTTATACTTTCATCATCCATTGTTCCTGTTTGATTAACTTGAATAATATCTGTTTCAGAGTCCATCGAAATAATATATTCAGAATCTCCATTCACTGGTATATTAGCATTATGTGTAACAACAATAATTTGTCTCTTCGATTTTGCAATCTTAAGTCTAGCAACTATTAAGTCATATACTAATCTATTATCCAAATCATCCTCTGGCTGATCCAACAATAACGGTTGATTTCCATAAGCAAGCAAAAATGTCAAAATCGTAGTTGTTTTTTGTCCAGCTGATGCATTTGATAAAGGAATAAATTTTTTTGCCTTTTCTGGTCTATAAGATACACTCAAATCATCATCTGGTATAAACGCAATCATTCTTGCAAACGAGTCTTCTGCTATACTTGTTATAATATCTCTTGTCTTTTTATTTAATGATTTCTGATCTTCTTTGTTTCTAATAGATATGAGCATTTTTTTATACTTTTCAATTCCATCTCCTTTTTTAAAATATAAATCCGCTAGTTCATTAATATCATCATCTACAGATGGGATTTCCTTTTGCATAATAGCTTTCAAAGTGTTAATAAATGAATTTCTATTCCTATTCTTAACTAACTGGAACTTAATATTCTTATCATTACCAATAACTTCTTGAATAAAATCATTTCTTAGTTTATATATTATATCAACTTTATTTCTATACACATTTTCTAATGATTCATATTCCGCTTCTAGTTTACATAATTCTTTTTCCTTGTTTAGAATCTTATCAATTTCTTCTTTCTTATTATTTCTCTGCTCAATAAGAGTATCAAGCTTAACAGTATCCAATCCATTATCTTGTAAATTTTGCATAACAGATACATACTTATTTTGAATTGCTATTCTTTTCTTTTTCCATTCAGTATTATCAATTTTTTCAAATAACTTGTCATTTTTCAATAACATTTCATTGCTAAATTGACTCAAACGCTTAATATCTACCTTAAACTCGTTTAAATCTTCTTCCAATAGCGACTTTATTTCAGGATCTGTCACATCATCATATTCTATAACTACTTCATCCAAATATTTCTTTATTTCATCTATTTTATTCTTTTTTCTGTCAATATAAGATAAAAGAGCTTTTTCCTGATCATCAAATAGTTGTTTTTCCTTAAGTGTGTCAGAAATACCACTTTTTTCATATTTAGAAATTTGGCTCTCAATATCTAATAATTCTGTTTCCAATCTTGGCTTATCAAGAATTACTCGTTTACTATTGCTAATCTCCAATGCCTTTGATACTAAATTATTTAATGCAGCATCCTTCTCAGATAAACATTGTGGTAATTCTTTTATATCTGCATCAATAATTGCCATTAAAGAATTTGAATCCATTGCAAGTTCATAAATCTGCTTTTGCGTAAATATTTGTGCTTTAAATAAATCCAGAAAATGCTCATCTTCTATAACATTCCAATCTCCATCAATATACTTAAATAATTTTCTGGTTTGATTCTCCATTCCCTTAATATTGGTGACTTCTATTTTATATAAATCACTCAAGCGTTCAATAAATACTGAAACTTGAGATGTTCTTTTGAATATTCCCTTTCTTGTTCCACTACTCTTTGACTTACCATTTTCTTTATAAAAATTTTTCTGTTCTTCTGATATAATGTTTAAATTTTCGCCAGAGAATGAATTCATCGCTCCAGCAATAGTTCTAATTATTGAAGATTTTCCACTTCCTCTACCTCCAATAATTGTATTCATTTGTGGATTAAAGGAAATTTGTATATCTTCTTTTTCATTCAAAATACAATCAGAAATTTGTATTTTTCTTATAATCATATCTGGTTGATTATCTGGTATATTAGAACACTCCACATCTTTCTTAACTCTCATATCATATGAAATTAATGCTTGTCTTACACTTTCTAGCTTAGGAGTCTGAGACATTTTTAACCATGTATATGATTTTCCTATTCCCCATAATCCATGTTCTGATGATTTATCCGAAAAAGGATTATCTGAAAATCTTAACATAGGAATATCTCTGTTTTTGGCAATTTCATATACTTTATACCATTTCTTTGCTTGTTCTTCTGAGATTTGTGTCCCATACTTTTCAGTTAATTTTTGGGATATCATAGTAATTCCTTCATTAGCATAACTTTCCCAAATATCATCATTAACAACTTGAACTGCATTAATATATCTTCTATCTAAAAGTTTACAGATATTATCGTAACTCATATCTGAAAGACCACTAAATTCATCTATATGTGCTGGAATAACCAATGCTCCTTTCAATTGAGCAGTTTCACACGCATGAAAAATATCTCCATCTGCTGTATGTCCACTATCACCAAGATTATCTTTAAATATCTTTAACTGATTAAGAAATTCTTGCACATTATTGCCATCACAGTCTATATCAAATAATACCAAAACATGAATTTTGCTTGAATCACAAGATAACTCAACACCAGGAAATACAACTATGTTATTTTCCTCTCCGAGCTTTTTAATTTCATCAATTTTTCTATAATCATTATGATCTGTAACTGCAATACATTTTAATCCTTTATTTTTCACCTCATCAATCCACTCATTAACTGTATCAATCTCCTTATTCTTATAACATCTACTATTCATTGTATGTAAATGAAAATCACATTTATACCATTTTAATCCTACATTTTCCATAACGACTCCTCCTTGTATAATATCTTCAATTTTTACAATACCTAATTTACTATTCGCAATACCTTCCTAACTATTTCTGACTATATCAACATATATTATGCTACTTTATAGTACTATAAGCTATCTTTGTCTTTTTAACAAAATTAATGATTTTGCATAAAACTCTCAAGCTCGGCTACTATTCATTCTGAAAATCAATTTCCTCCGCTTTCCTCCAATAATATCCATGACACTTGTGTTTTTTTGTCAAACTTTTATGAATTTGTTTATTTACTTTTTTGGGTAATCCCAAGCTTACTGCGGCTTCAACACAATTATTAAAATGTTTAATAATATTCATACTATCATCCAATTGATATATTCCTTTTCCAATTCGAATACCTTGATATTTATAATCCTTTTCTGGATTGTAATCATCCAAATACACCCAAATATATCCACCAGCTCTAAAGTTTTTTCCATTTAAACAACTTGATATCAAAGTTCTCCCAATTCCAGTCTTTTTAGCAGCCTCTGTAACTGATGAAAATTTATTTAAATATTTACCACCTAAATCAATTTGCACAACTTCAACGCATCTATGAGATGGCTGTTTTTTATATTGTTCTATTGGTTTCCCATCCCACTCATCTTTAAATCTCCACAAAAAACCACCAGATGTCTTATAAATTCCTCTCGCACAGTCCTCTATTCCTCTTCTGTGAATTCCTGTTTCAACACAAGCATGTGCACAACTATGAAATTCATTAATCTTATACCCATTTTTAGAAAATTGAATGACTGGTCGAGAATTCCATGATACGCCTCCCTCTCCACCTAAAGTTACATTATATCCCCATGAATCTTTTTCATAAATGCAAGTATTAAGCTGTTTAATCCAATATATTTCTTTTTCAATTATTTCTTCGTCAGATTCTGCCGTATCAATTATTTCCCACACAAAATTATCTATTCCATATTTTTTTAATGCTCTATGAAACGGAAGATTATCCTCAATATCATAAATGTGCTCTCTCTTTCTTTTTTCAAAATTGTATGTCTTTCCAACATATACTTTACCATTAATACTATTTGTCACTTTATAAATCACATATCTCTTTTCCATAAAAACAATACTCCAAATTTTCAAAAAACAAACTGTAATATTCAATTAAAGAGCATCATAACCATTATTAATAAAAATATATATCATGACTACTTCTCTTTTTATAACTATTTGAATTATAAAAAATACCAACTTAATAACATAACTATCCAGCTTTAATACTAATACTATTATTAAATAACTACAATTTTTTCTTATACAACTTATAAGTCTACCACCACATATTATATCAAATTTATATTGTCATTTTCTACATCATAATAAATTTCACTTTTCCAATAATATTTTGAGCATTTTACAAAAAAACCACAAGAAAAGCTTATCAAACTTTTCTTATGGCTTTTTCTACTCTTATTTATAAAATAAAACTATTTCTTTTTCCTATGCCAATTCCTTTATAAAACTTTCAATCCTGTCGAGTCCTTTCTCAATCTGCTCAATAGATATAGCATAAGAAAGACGGAAACAGTCTGGGAATCCGAAGTCTGCACATGGCACGATTGCCGTATTGTACTCATTGATAAGTATGTCTGCCATCTGTGGAACGCTTTCTATCTTTGTTCCCTTATATGATTTTCCGAGTACTGCACTGCCGTCTACAAACACATAAAATGCTCCCATTGGCTCAAGTGCATCGAGTAAATCCATATCGCAGATTCTCTTATACATATATTTACGGCGTTTATCAAATTCAGCATGCATTTTCTTTACTGAATCCTGTGGTCCAGTAAGAGCCTCTACTGCCGCTTTCTGTGCAATAGAGTTTGGATTTGATGTCTGGTGGCTCTGCACGCTTCCCATCATCTTTGCAATCTCTTTTGATGAACCTGTATAGCCTATTCTCCAGCCTGTCATCGCATAGCTCTTTGCAAGCCCGCTGCAAGTTATAGTCCTGTCATATATATCTTTTCCAAGTGATGCAATGCTTATATGCTTCTGTTCTCCGTAAACAAGCATTTCATACATTTCGTCTGCTACCACATAGAAATCTTTTTCTACCGCAACTTTTGCTATTGCACGAAGTTCTTCTTCCGTGTAAAGCATTCCTGTAGGGTTATTTGGTGTGTTTAATACAAGTGCTTTTGTCTTGTCTGTTACTGCTGCCGCAAGAGCCTCTGCCGTAAGCTTGAAGTTCTGCTCTTTTGTTGTCGTAACGATAACCGGAACTCCACCCGCAAGTTTTACTATCTCAGGATAGCTGAGCCAGAATGGTGCAGGGATGATAACCTCATCGCCTGGATTTATGAGTGCTGTAAATATATTTGTAAGTGAATGTTTTCCACCATTGCTTATAACTATCTGGTCCGTATCATAATCAAGTCCGTTAAATTCTTTGAACTTTTTAGATATAGCTGCTTTTAATTCATTTGTTCCTGAAGCAGGTGTGTACTTTGTAAATCCATCTTTAATCGCTTTGATAGCTGCCTCACAGATATTTTCAGGTGTGTTGAAATCAGGTTCGCCAGCTCCAAATCCAACTACATCTTTTCCCTGTGCCTTAAGTTCTTTTGCCTTTGCCGTGATTGCAAGAGTTGACGAAGGTTTAACTGCTGCTGCTTTCTTTGATAATTCTAATGACATATTTCTAACCTCATTCCTGCGACTTTATCGCATAAGTAATTTAATATTTTTACGCCTGTATCAGAACCAGACTGCCGTTCATACCACATATGACTGACAATAAGAATATATCTCTTAATGAATCTTATTCATGATACGGTTTTAATTATCTCACATTACATATACCTGCGTCAATATATATGTTTACGATTATATCAAAAAAATATACCTTAAAATTGTAAAAATTACCAAAAACTCAACAATTTCAAGGTATAATAATGTAACACTATCAAGTAAGTCCCTCACTTCTATTGCGTAGAGCAATAAGCGGAATCCGGGACTTGCTTGTATCAGAATGTCCCATTCTGATATGCTGTGATAACAGCTAATAGTGTTATGAGCAAGCAGCAAAGCGGATTGCGAATATCTGCTTGACTATTTTTTCTTAATTTTCTTAATTCTTAAAGCTGTGGATAGGTGCCGGTATTCTTCCGCCCCTGTTTACAAACTCGCTGCAGTCAAACTGATTTACAGGCATTACAGGTGCATATCCTAACAATCCTCCAAACTCTACCATCTCTCCGACTTTCTTTCCCGGAACAGGTATAAGTCTTGCCGCTGTCGTTTTCTGATTTATCATTCCGATAGCCATCTCATCTGCGATTATCCCCGCAATCGTCTCAGGCTTTGTATCTCCCGGTATTGCTACCATATCAAGTCCTACCGAACATACACAGGTCATGGCTTCAAGCTTTTCAAGAGTGAGTGCTCCATCCTGAACTGCATTTATCATTCCCTGATCCTCACTTACCGGAATAAATGCACCGCTAAGACCACCTACATACGAAGATGCCATTACACCGCCTTTTTTAACCTGGTCATTAAGCATTGCAAGTGCCGCCGTTGTTCCCGGTGCTCCTGCTCTCTCAAGTCCCATCTCCTCGAAAATATCTGCTATACTGTCACCGATTGCCGGTGTAGGTGCAAGTGAGAGGTCTATTATTCCAAACGGTATATTAAGTCTTTTTGATGCCTCAAGTGCAACAAGCTGACCTACTCTCGTAATCTTGAATGCCGTCTTTTTAATCTTTTCACAGAGTGCACCAAAGTCAAGCCCATGTGCCGACTCAAGTGCTTTTCTCATAACACCCGGTCCACTTACTCCGACATTTATTATCTCGTCTGCTTCGGTAACACCATGGAATGCTCCTGCCATAAACGGATTGTCATCAGGTGCATTACAGAATACAACAAGTTTTGCACAGCCGTTACATTCACAGTCAACTGTTATATCAGCAGTCTCACGGACAATATCACCCATAAGTCTTACCGCATCCATGTTTAATCCTGTCTTTGTCGAACCGACATTTACTGAACTGCACACGAAATCCGTAGCCTTAAGTGCCTCGGGTATTGAGCGGATAAGAAGCTCGTCACTCTTTGTCATCCCCTTTGAGACAAGTGCAGAATATCCACCGATAAAGTTTACTCCAACTTCCTTTGCAGCTTTATCAAGCGTCTTTGCTATCGTTACATAATCCTCAGGCTTCTTACAGGCAGAGCCTCCGATAAGAGCTATAGGTGTAACTGATATTCTCTTGTTTACGATAGGAATACCATATTCAAGTTCAATAGCTTTTCCTGTAGGAACAAGATCTTTTGCAACAGTTGTTATACGGTTATATATTTTTTCATTTAATCTGTCAAGATCATCATCTATACAATTTAAAAGGCTTATACCAAGCGTAATCGTTCTTACATCAAGGTTTTCCTTCTCGATCATATCATTGGTTTCTTTAACTTCTGCTATATTTATCATACTGGCTGCCCCTCCAAATTATTAAATTCTGTGCATCTTATCAAAAATATCCTCACGCTGAGCCTTTATAGTACAGCCCATATCCTCACCTATCTTTTCAAGGGCATTGTTAAATCCTGCAAAGTCTGTTTTACATTCTGCCACATCAACAATCATCATCATGTTAAAAAATCCACCTACGATAGTCTGTGAAATATCAAGAATATTTACATTGTTTTCTGCAAGATATGTGCATACCTTTGCGATAATACCAACACTATCCTTGCCTACTACTGTTATAACTGTTTTTTTCATTTTATCTATCCCTCGTTTCTGCACACATTTTTTGCATAGTGTGTAATATAATATTTCACATATAAAATCTGTGTCCAGTGTGCACAGACACAAATCCCGTATGTGAAAATTTTTCACACTTTTTTCTTATCTTAAATTATCTTAAAGCACAACCATCTTGGACGGCTCGTCTCTCTTTGCTACCGACAGGTCAAAATCAAGGTCTTTTAATCCCATCTCCTCCCACAACTGACATTTTACTGCTTCAAATGCAAGCTGCGGATAGTTGTTTTCTTTTGACAGATGTGCAAGAAATGCATATTTTAAATTTTTATTTATCACCTTGCACAGCAAACTTCCTGAATCTTCATTTGATAAATGACCGTATTCACTCAATATCCTACGCTTAAGCTTATACGGATATTTTCCGGCTTCAAGCATACTTATATCATGGTTTGCCTCAATAAACAAAACATCTGTATCTTTTAAATGGTCTATCGTATAATCATCATACTTTCCCAGATCAGTAGCTATGCTCGTCTTATGTCCCTCCGCCGTAAGCGTATATCCTACCGGGTCTGCGGCATCATGCGATGTTGAAAATGGCATTACTGTTATCGCTCCCATAGATACCGGCTCATCAGCGTGTACCTCAAAAAGATGATTCATTGAAATAATGCCTTTTTTATCCTTAAGCCTTATTGCATCGAGCGTTCCACCTGTTGCATAGACAGGTGTATCAAACATCTTGACCATCATATTTATACCCTGAATATGATCACTATGTTCATGTGTTACAAATATTCCGTCTAGCTGTTCAGGAGCAACACTAATCTTTTTAAGACCTTCGACTATCCTTTTACGGCTCACTCCCGCATCTATCAGAATATTTGTGTCACCACTGCCAACATATGTACAGTTTCCACTGCTGCCGCTGGCAATACTGCATACTCTCATTTCTACCTCATTTCTATGCTATATCCCATCTTTTATTCTTCGTTCTCACGCATAGCAAGTCTGTGCAAAGCACAAATCTTGAGTGTGAAAATTTTAATTTCATACTACCCACTGAATTACAACAGCATCACCATCATTTACCGGTGTCATAAAATCTCCATGAACACCATTTACCATTGTTTCAAGGTGGTCGCCATGAGCTACTGAGGTATCTACAGGATAAAAATCGAGTACATCTACAAGAATATATCTTTCTTTTCCCTTCATGATAACAGTGTCACCATTTACGGTAATCGTAATATCATCTACCCCTGCCCGTCCGTTCCTGGCAGTCGATGCAGCATTTTCTTTTTCTGCCGGCTGTCCGTTTTCTAAAACCGATACGGAAGCTGTTTCTTCCTCAGGCTGTACTGTCACTTTCTCATCAGCTATTTCTTTTTTAATATTTTCCATGAAGTTTTTCTGTTCCCCGGCTGTCTCCCCTCCGGTACTGTGAGTCTCGATTTCATTAGCATCCACTCTGCCTGTTTCATCTGTCTTATGTATGTTTTCTTTCAATGTGCTATCATACTTATCATTAACAGTATTATTATCTGATGCTATTTCATTTATTGAATACACAACATCTGTCGGGAACTCAGGTTCACCGTATTTTGCATATAATTCATTATAATTAGGTTCTTCTTTTTTTATCTCGCAGAGAATAGAAAAATTGTCATAAACCTTTGTGTTCATATCAGCAGGAACATTGTTTACATACACCTTTCCGCTATAGATAATGTCCATAAATTCAAATACCTGTTTCAATGTATAATAATCAAGGAACCATATGTCATCACCATCTTTTATATCATAAAATCCTGAAACAAGTTCACCATTTACCGCAACATATCTTGGGCAGACAACTTCCTTATTATTGAATGTAAATTTAATAGTCGATTTATACTCTGGAATATCCTCTATCTCCAAAACAGCATCTTCTCCAACCGTTGACGGCTTTATATCGATTTTTGCATTTTGAATAACCGGTGTATTTATCCCTGCTTCGGCACCATTCATCTTTATCACGCAGGCTTCTCCATGCTTTCCACGAGCCATACGCTTCTCACCGTTCACATTGTAAATAATGCTTTTTCCCCGTTTAGGGAAAAGATCCTCGTTTGGAAATCCGATGCTCATAGCAGCATCTATAATTGCCAGCTTACCATTATCATACAACTTGACTCTCTCATCATTTATATTCACAAATATAAAGTTATTTCGCTGTTCATAATAATTAAGACAGATTCCGACCGGAGTCACAAGAAGTGAATCAACCTTTATATCGTCCTGCATGAATTTAATATTTCCCATAACTTCTGAACCCCTGAGTGCAACTCTTTCTTTCGGAAGTTCAAGAAACTCAGCAAGACTTTCCACAAAGCCTCTGATTTTTCCACCGCCACCTACTACAAAGACCGCACTGACTGACTTTCCACCGTTAAGTTCTATAATCTTACCAGCAATGCTCTTTGTAATTGACTGCACAGCATCTTTCACCACATCCGCTATCTCATCAGATGAAATCTTATATGGCAGTCCCATTATATCGTTAAATTCAACTTCTTCCTGCTCGGTACTCTTGCATTTAAGGGCATCTGCCTCATTAAAATCCGTCAGATAATGTTTTGCAAGGCACTCCGTTATCTCATCGCCGGCACTTGGAATCATGCCATATGCAATAATGCTTCCATCCTTTGTAATGGAAATATCGGATGTTCCTGCTCCTACATCGACAAGTGCGATATTTAATAATCGAAACCTCTCAGGTATTGCAACATTTATAGCTGCTATTGGCTCCAATGTAAGATTTGCAACATATAATCCGGCTCTCTCAACAGCAGTATAAAGTCCGTCAACTACTTCATCAGGAAGGAATGTTGCAATAATCTCACAAGAAATCTTATTACATTTATGTCCCTCAAGATTTGTTATCGCATATCCGTTCTGATAATAATGTTTTACTGAGTAACCAACACAATAAAATTTTATATCATCACTATTTTGTTCTTCTCTAAGCTTTTCATAAGCATTTTCTACACCGAGCATATCAAGTGTATATATTTTCTCAGTCGTAACAACCGTTTCTGAATTAAAATCTATCTCTGCCTCTGCCTCAACAGTCTTGAGCACTCGACCGGCGGCTGCTATACACACATCTTTGTATGTACGCCCGGTCATATACTCAAGTCTGTCACGGATTTCACTGATAGTAGATGCAACCATGTTTATATCATGTATCTGTCCATCCATCATGGCTCTTGTTTCATGTTCTTTTGATGTCTGTGCAACTACGGTAAATCCCTTTGTATCTCTGTAACCTATCGTTCCAACAATACTTCTCGTTCCTATATCAAGACCAAAAACGAGCTGCTCCGGGACACCTTCCATATTTACCTTTTTTACCTCGACATTTCCTGTCTCATCTATCACTATGGAACCCCCTTAATTATCACAATTATCAATATTTTACCAAATAAACAGACATAATACAAGTCTTAAACTCATCCCTTTGCCACACAAAAAGTAACAGTTCATCCTTTTATTATCCACACTATAAATGTGTATGATTACCTTTTTATTTAACCTTTACCGTAACTAATTCTGCTTTTTCAAGTGATGCACAATATACGACTATCGTAACTTTTCCTTTCTTTTTAGCGTGTATCATACCTGTTTCGTCAACCTGCACAACTTTCTTATTTGAAGATACATAAGTTATATTAGGATTATAGGCATTCTTAGGTAATAATGATACTTTTATTCTTGCATATTTTCCTTTTTTCAATGTAATTTTATTTTTAGCCACATTAAAATCGTTAAGTCCTGTAATTTTATCCCATAATACGATATGAATCTTACAACGCACTGCTTTTAAACCTTTTACCTTGGCTGTCACCGTGCAGACTCCCGGTTTTTCTGTGACAACATGAATCGTACCACTTTCATCTACCGTAACAATTTTCTTATCTGACGATTTCCATTTGATGCCCGATATGGCAGCTCCAAATGGCTGAATTCCATATTTCATACTATAATCATCATATGGTGAAAGATATATATCATTATATTGGAATATAAACTTTTTGACAGTATTTGCCTTAGTTTTCTTTTTCCACTTTGCATATAATGTCACTTTCTTATCTGTCAATGTTGTTAAATCATTCTTATCAAACTTAATCTCATATGTTTTTTTGCCCGCTTTTTGTTTATAGTACCATCCACAAAAACTATATCCCTTCTTAGTCGGTTCTTTAGGCAGTTCAACTCCAGTGTCAAATATATAATCTACTGTTGCATATGTTTTTCCATTCACCATAAATACAAACTGTCTGCTTGCACAATAATCATTTATTGAAGAAATATTTTTGTCTATCCAGTCTATTCTCTCACGAATCCACTGTTTTAATCTCTGTTCCTCAGAATCATATGTTATCTTTGCCATATTTTCTGTCGTTTTTCCAATATTCTCATCAATCTTCATGTCGTTCACAATATCTTTCAACACATCGTTATTTTCCAGTATATCATCCTGTGAATACATTTTGTTGACATAATAATTCGCTTTTTGTGAAGCATATTGTTTTTGCGAATATGTATCTATGATTCCTCCGTCCTTTATTCCCTCCAACAGTTTTTCTTTTATATAAGGCCATCTTGCCACAAATTTTTTTCTAAATTTTTCATTAGCAAACAACTTTTTAAACCATGCATTTCTATCAAGATTTAAACCTTCAACGCTGTTAGATGTATATTCTGTTGCTCCCCATGCAACATAATCAAAATCCCATAATGGTCCCCAGTATAGTTTTCCATCTCTTTTTTTATATAGGTATGTACTTCCTGATATAAACGCATCACCATTTAACGAAAATTCCTGTACCCAGTAATAGTCTATCGCTGAATCAACATCCATGTAATCTTCATAAGAAACTCCCTTACTGTCTTTAAATCCCTTTCCATATATGGCCGCCTCCGTCTGTTTAAGATAATCTGATATATAGTTATACTGTTCAATATTTGTATAATCTTCAAAATCAGGACTTTCTATTGCAAATGCCATTCCTTTATCCGTTGTTATATTCATCCTATCATCTGCCTTTTCACATGAGAGAAGATAACCGCCTGTTATCGCAGAGCCGCTTGTTACAGCCTTTGATTCATCATCAGCAGACAAATCATCAATATTTACCCTGTTTTTTCCGACGCGTACCTGCTCAGACAGATAATAACTACCAAGATATTTTCCGTTCATAACGACATTTACAAACTCACATTTCGGAGTATATTCAAGTCCGAGCACATTCCCAAGCCAATATGTAAATTTGTTTCTGAGCATTGATATGTCATAATAATTTGCGAGAAGTATCCAGTGTTTGTCAGAACCCATTCCTAACAAATCAGCCTTTTTGTCAAGTTTTAATTTGTATGGTTTTTTGTCAGGTCCCCAGGTTGAATTACCTCTGCCCCTTATATAATCAAGCTCATAAGTCTTTGTAGAAAGTTTCTTATCGGTATATTCTGATTTATACCCTTTAGGAATATCAACAGTCATATTTCCATAACACTCTGTTTGGTGATTTGGATCACCGTTCATTGCAGCTATCGGTGTCTTTGACTCATCAATATCAAGATCGATCATCGGAATATCTTCATCCAATACAAATGTATATTTTAATAATATTTTCAGACTCTTGCCTTTATATTCATTTCCATTATTATCCGTAAATTTAAAATATATTTTATGTTTTCCCTTTATCTCATCGGATATTTTTATACATCTATTGTCATCTGTACTCCACGCATTTTTTCTGTTTTGTCTTGTCAGCTTAACTTTTGCAAAACTCTTTGTCGAATCATCTAAATATAAAGAAAGCGTCACATCTCTTTTTCTCTCAGACGTACCTGAAAAAACAAGATATCCGCTTTTATCAGAAAAATCTATCTCTTTTGAAAGCATAAATCTGGCATTTTCAATTTCTTCGGTTTTTCCATCAACAAACAAGCCGTCTGTCTTGTTATCTTTCGACAAAGTCACTTTAGAATTGTCTGTACTAAACTCTTTTGAGTCATAAAGCTCCGTAAAATCAACTTTTTCTCCGGTTTTAATATAATTTTCCCCAGCCTTTGAATAATGTGATACGAAAAATACACTTACAACTACTAACGCCGTCGCAATCCCTCTTGTTAAAATTTTTCTTTTTTTCATAAAAAAACACTCCTTTCAGATACAGATGCTGATTAGGCGGCTATGAAACATAAACAGCCCCTCGTTAAGGATATGTTAGCATAGACACATTTTTGACACAATATATCTGAAAGAAATGTAATTAATTCTTAAGTATTAACTTCCATAATAGCGTTATATATTTTCTATCTGCCAGTCGATTGGCTCTACTCCGTTTTCTTTAAGAAATTCATTTGTCTGACTGAAATGCCTGCATCCGTAAAATCCTCTGTAAGCTGAAAGCGGACTTGGATGCGGTGCTTTTAATATTAGATGTTTCGGATTTGTAAGCATAGGAATCTTACTCTGTGCAGGTCTGCCCCACAAAAGATATACTATAGGTCTGTCCTGCTCATTTACCGCATTTATGACAGCATCGGTAAAATGTTCCCATCCTTTATTCTGGTGTGAATTTGCCTGGTGAGCCCTTACCGTAAGCACCGTGTTTAACATAAGCACCCCCTGATCCGCCCATTTTTTGAGGTAACCGTTGTTTGGTATATAACAGCCGAGATCGTCATGCAATTCCTTGTATATATTTTGAAGCGACGGCGGTATCTCCTTCTGACTCGGCGGCACTGAAAAGCTAAGTCCGTGTGCCTGATTTACATTGTGATACGGGTCCTGTCCCAAAATCACTACTTTCACTTTTGACAATGGGGTAAAATGAAACGCATTGAATATATCATCTGCCGGTGGATATACAACAACTCTGCTATACTCATTCTTAACAAACTCGAACAAATCTTTATAATATGTTTTCGCAAACTCCGGCTTTAAAGCCAGAAGCCAGTCATTATCAATCATTCCCATAACTTTCTTCCTCTTTTCTGTAAATATGTTTAGAGTCTTACACTTATACCCTCTTCTCTAAGATACTTTTTCACCTCATTTATCTCAAGTTCTTTGTAGTGGAAAAGTGATGCTGCAAGCACTGCATCTGCATTTCCCTCTGTAAACGCTTCTTTAAAATGTTCAAGCTTTCCTGCTCCGCCTGATGCGATTACAGGTATATTTACATTGTCAGAAACAGTTCTTGTAAGTTCAATATCATATCCGTCTTTTGTTCCATCACAATCCATACTTGTGAGCAATATCTCACCGGCACCAAGTTCATACGCTTTCATCGCCCACTCAATAGCATCTATCCCCATATCAACACGACCACCGTTCTTAAAGATGTTCCAGCCTTTGCCATCCTCTCTCCTTTTCGCATCAATGGCAACGACAACACACTGGCTTCCAAATTTCATAGCCGCTTCAGATATAAGTTCAGGATTTAATATTGCAGCAGAATTTACGGCAACCTTGTCAGCTCCCTCTCTTAAAACAGCCTTAAAATCATCAACTGTCCTTATACCACCACCGACTGTAAATGGAATAAACACCGTTTCCGCTACTCTCCTTACCATATCTATCTTAGTCGCTCTCGCATCAGAAGATGCCGTTATATCAAGAAATACAAGTTCGTCTGCACCCGCTTTCCCATAAGCAGCACCAACAGTAACCGGGTCACCCGCATCTTTAAGATCAACAAAATTTACACCTTTAACAACTCTGCCGTTATTTACATCCAAACATGGAATTATTCTCTTTGTAAACATATATCTACCAAGCCTTTCCTTTGCTGCCTAATCACACCTGTAGTGCAACAGACCACTTTCTTTTCTGTTTCCAATTTCTGCACGATTTAATTTTTTAAACAACTATTTTTACACAACTAAGTATATAATGCTGCCTTGAATTTTTGCATTTACATTACCGTCTGTTTTAACTATCGCATCACATTTTATAATTCACAAAAATTCTTTAATATCTGCAATCCGACATCACCGCTTTTTTCCGGATGAAACTGGCAGGCAAATATATTGCCATGCTCAACAGATGCATGAATGTGTGTTATGTAATCGGTAGTTGCTGCTACATCGTTTTCATTTTCTGCCTGAAGATAATATGAATGAACAAAGTAAACATATGAATTGTCAGAAACACCTTTGAAAAGTCTGCTCCCATCTTTTATCTTAATTGAATTCCATCCCATGTGAGGAATTTTGTACCCATCTTTTTCTGGAAATTTGACTATCTTTCCCGGAAGAAGTCCAAGACCTTTTACGCCCGGTCCCTCCTCACTGCTCTCAAACATAAGCTGAAGTCCGAGACATATTCCTAAAAACGGTTTATTTTCTTTAACTATCTCATGTATTACCTCAACAAGACCAAATTTATTAAGTTTCTCCATCGCATCACCGAAAGCACCCACTCCCGGCAAAATAACTTTATCCGCTTTAAGAAGTTCATTTCTGTCTCTTGTGACTACACACTCCTCACCGAGATATAACAAAGCTTTCTCAACACTCTTAAGATTTCCTGCATCATAATCAATAATTGCTATCATTTCTGTATATCACCTCTGCTGTCATTATTTTGTATGTTAAAAGTGTACCACATACGGGTGGTGTTGTCGATATGATAATTTCTGTACGATAAAGAAATACTTTTGACTATGTTTTCTGCTTTTTCAAACAAAAAAACTCACCGACTTTTTTATACCGGTGAGTTTTTATTTATTTACTTAGCTGCAATAGCATTAACTTTGCTTGTATATTCACTGCTGCCTAAGCTAAGAATATCATATGCCTGTGACTTTGACAGGCCAAATTCATCTGACAAAATATCAAGTATCTTATCATAAACACTCGCAAGGTCGTTTTCTATCTCAAGGTCATATGCAGTCTTTTTATTTGCATCATATTTCTTAAGTCCCATAAGAAGAGCGTCCAATGCTTCAGGATATTTTTTGACATTTTCATAGTTCTGATAGGAATCAAGAGCATGTTGAACTTTCATAACAGTCACAATCTTTTTATACTGCTCAGGATTTTTTTCCTTCATGTTTGTCCCTACAGCAGATTCATATGCCTGCGAATATCTGTGCATTTCAAAGTAATTTGTAGCTTTCTTCTTATCCAAACCGCTTCCAAAACTGTTTGTACCGATAATTATTCCGGCGAGTATTATAACTCCAAATACCGCTACTATTGAAACTCCAACCTTGTTAAGTTTTCCTACTACTTCATTTGCAGCAGCTTCTCTTTCGGCTTCTTTCTGTGCCTGTTTTTCCGCTTTCTTTGCTGCTTTTTCCTCCGCTTTTTTCGCTTTTGCTGCAGCTTTCGCCTCTGCCTTTTCAGCCTTCAGCTTTTCTTTTTCTTCCTTTTGCTTTGCTTTCTCAGCAGCCTTTTCTTCTTTTACTTTTTCGGCTTCTTCTTTTTTTACAGCCTCTTCTTCTTCCTGTTTTTTCTCTGCTTCTGCTATCTCATCCGTGACTACATTTCCAAAAACTTTTTTGAAAATGCTCTGCTTTTCACCATCATCTTCCTTTTCTTCATTCTGAGGGAGTATATTGGATATGTCCTCCTCTTCTTGCATAGGTATATCAGGAATCTCTGATATATCAGGAATTTCTTCATTTGAAACGCTGTCAAGGCTTATAACGTCATCAGATGTTGAGTCATCACTAAGCATCCCCAACAAATCAGACAGATCATCCGCTTTCTGTCCATCACCTGCATCTGACCCACTATTCTCCTTCGACTGTTCTTCCGACTCATCACCTATAGAACCGTTTTTATCAAAATCGTCCAAAAGACCTCCGAGCATATCATCTATAGAACCTGATTCGTCATCAGCTGTTCCATCTTCTGTAAGTGACATTATGTCATTATCAGGCTGTTCCTCGTCTGCTCCGTCCTCTGAGAGCGACATTATATCTGCATCTGACTGTTCCTCGTCTGCTCCGTCCTCTGTAAGTGACATTATATCATTATCAGGCTGTTCTTCGTCTGCTCCGTCCTCTGAGAGTGACATTATATCTGCGTCTGACTGTTCTTCATCTGCCCCATCTTCTGAGAGCGACATTATATCTGCGTCTGACTGTTCTTCATCTGCTCCGTCCTCTGAGAGTGACATTATATCTGCACCCGACTGTTCAGCTTCTGCATCTGATTGAGTTTCTATCTCAGCATCTTTTTCTGTTGCAATATCTTCTGATACCTGCGGCTCTTCGACAGTACTATCATCCGCCGCATTATTATCGTCATCTTTTATCTCCGGATATGTAGTTTTTATATCTGACCCGTCAGATAATTCCGATGCTATTCCATCGTCTTCTGAAAAATCTATGTCAGGAAGTGGTATATCAATATCGTCTTCTGACTCATCCTGATGTCCGGACTCATCAAAATCAATAGTTGAAGCTACATCCGAAACTCCTGACAGATCGTCCATATTATCCAACTCATCTATCTGTGGTAATCCCTCAAGTGCTGAAAGATCATCATATTCTGCAAAATCTTCATCTCCTGAATTGTCGCCAATATCCAGATTATCTTCCTGTAAACCTTCCTTTTCAATATTATCTTCTTCTCTCAATCCAATTATCTCCTTGCTTGATTTACCTATTTGGTCTATTCATTTCCAACCAATTTGTCAATAGCAGCAACAAGCTGGCCGATTTCCGGTTTGGAAAGCTGTGCATCCGCACCGAGCTGTTCACCTTTTATCTTCATTTCCTGATTTACAAGTGATGAGAATATAACTACAGGTATATGATTCATATCACCATTTTCTTTAACCAGCTTGGTAAGACGATGACCATCCATCTGAGGCATCTCAATATCTGTTATAATACATGCTACTTTTGAATCAAGCTCACCACTTGCATTATATTCCTGAAGTTTATCCCAGCACTCCTTACCATTTGCTGTTGTTGTCAGATTTGTATATCCTGCCTGTTCAAGACAGTTTACTATCATCTTGCTAAGTAATTGTGAATCCTCTGCTATAAGTATAGGTGTTTCATTCCTTGTTCTATGTGGCATTCTCTCAACATCTGACATTCTAAGTCCCGTCTCAGGATTTATATCTGCTACGATTTTTTCAAAATCAAGAATGATTATAAGTTTTCCATCTATTCTGACAATTCCTGTTGCCATGCCCTCTCCACCTGTATTTACTGTTGAATCCGGCTTAACTATATCTGACCATGACACTCTGTGTATTCCCAAAACACCATTTACATGAAATGCCGTATTTAATTTATTGAAATTTGTAACTATATACATATCTCCTGTCGGTGTTTCAGGCTTTGGCAGATGAAGACACTCTGCAAGATCTATAATTGAGATAATCTCATCTCTCGGCATAAATATACCTTCTATGCGTGGATCAGCATTCGGTACAGGCGTAGGTGTCTGAAAAGAAATAATCTCCCTTATTTTTGCGACATTTATTCCATAGTAATTGTTTGCAACACGAAACTCTAATATTTCCAGTTCATTTGTTCCACTCTCTAATAAGATTCCTGTTTCCATATCCTTACCTCCAATATCTTTTCACATTTGTAAGTTTATTTATTTAATATTTACCTGTGCCATCATATCTTTGTTGGTTACTTCCAAAAGAACATTTTTCAACTTTGTACCCGAAGGAATTTCAAATACAAGTATCGAATTTACACTTTTTCCTCCAGCTACAGTTTTCTTTATAAAATGAATGTCCTCGTTTGCAATAGTTAAAAGCGGAGTGTCCATATCCTTACCATCAACATTCAAAACATATGAACTCTTATTTTTTGTCATATCAATCTTTTTGTTTTGTCCGGAAGTATTTTTAAATTTTATATTAACAACAAACAGCTTTTTACCCTTGTGTGCTGATATATCTGATACCCCCGTGCTGATAGCACTGTCATACTTATAACCGGTTACTTTTGCTTTAAATCCGGATAAATTCATGGCATCACTAAGTGATACCGACTTTTGCTGCGGCTCTGATGACTCCGTTGGATTATCTGAATTTAAAGGTGTGACCGGCTGCATGGTACTACCTATCTCCGGCGAAGCTGTCGGTTTCGGAACTGCTGTCGGCTGTATCTGAGGAGTTGCCGTCGGTTCTTCCTGATAATTATCATTGTCTAACTTCATATTATATGTATAATTTTTATCACTCTTTAACAGACTATCTGCCATATACTCTGCTATCGCATTATTCTGATCTTCTGTCAATGTCTGAACACTCGCACATCCTGTCAGACAAACTGCCGTGGCTGCTGCCACAATGAACATCCCTTTTCTCATATTGTCCCTCCGTGCTTTATACACATTGCAAATGAGTATTCTTACTTACTGTCCACATTTTGCTGTGAACTGTAATGATTTTCCGTCATTACCACCCATTTTTCATCTTTTTATATAATACCACATTTGTGACATTATCGTCAACGAATATGTGCTCCATTATTAATTTTCTATATCAAGCTCAAACCAGAACTCTACTCCATCCTCATGATTGAGTACACCGCACTTTTGATTCATTGATTCCATTATTGCCTTTACGATTGACAAACCTATGCCGCTTCCACCGTACTCTCTTGTTCTCGCTTTATCTACTTTATAAAACTTTATCCATATTTTGTCGAGTTCCTCCTCCGGAATACATTTTCCGGTGTTAAAGACGCTGACTCTAACAACTTTATCCGTTTTTTTCAGGCTTACTTTTATTTTTTTCTCGCCATCAACATGATTTATCGCATTGCTGACATAATTCGTAACTACTTCTTCTATCATATATTCATCAGCCCAAACATAAATCTGCGGATAATCATCTATCTCTATCTGTGCCTCTTTTTGTTTTGCAAGAAGAGTTGCTGAATTTATTACCGTCCTTACAACCTGAACAATATCAAAATGTTCAAAATTCACCTGGTTATTTCCAAACTCTATCTGATTTAATGTGAGAAGCTTCTTTACCATCTTATTCATTTTATCAGCCTCGTCCATTATAACTTCGCAATAAAATTCCCTGCTCTCACTGTCATCATTTATATTATCATAAAGACCTTCCGCATATCCCTGTATAAGTGCAATAGGTGTTTTAAGTTCATGTGATACATTTGATAGGAACTCTTTACGCATTTCGTCTATCTGTATCTTCTTTTCAATATCCTTTTGCAATTCATTGTTTGCTGTCTTTAATTCTGAAATCTTTTCTTCTAGATTTTCCGACAATGTATTTATGCTGCTGCCCAGTACACCTATCTCATCATGTTCTTTAACCGGATATCTTACTTCAAAATTAAAATCTGCCATCTTCCGTGCTATCTCTGTCAGTTTTCTGATTGGCTTCGTAAAATTATTTCCTATAAATACCATCAGAATCACACCGGATATTATAACACCAACACCGACATAAAGAAGAAATGAATTAAATATACCTATATTTTCTGCCATGCTCTGATAGTTCGTACTTACATATACAAAGGCTCCCGAATCAAGCTTGCCAAAAAGTTCAATATAATATGAACCTATCCTCTCATCAAGTACCTTATATACACAATACTCATTTTTTATGTCAATAAGATTACGCTTTTTATCCCTGACATAATAACTTTGTGAATCCTCAATACCAACAACATAATCTTTAGTTTTGTCTATAATGTTCTGCCTTTGAAATTCAGTAATAACTTTTTCACTTGGATAATCATATTGATAATATACTTTTCCAAAAAAATTGTTCAGTCTGAATATATACACACTTGATGTGTTATTCGCAGACATTATTTCAAGATTAAGCGTCGAATCGTCCGATAATCCTGTCGACTCTCCACTACTGTAATCCTTATCTTTATTTACTATTGAATTTGCTTCCTCATAGCATTCTTCAAGCATTGATACTTTGCTGTGCTGATAATAAGAGGGCAGAAAAACCCTGTTCATAAACCATATTGCCGCCAATGTAAATCCCAACATTCCTATCATTATCAATATAAGCTTAGTACGTATGGATTTAATCCCATAAAATCTTTTTTGTCTTTTCAGCTCCATACATGACACCTCCATTAAAAGCTATATTGCAAATTCCCTAAGACACTTCAAATTTGTATCCCATTCCCCAGATTGTCTTTATGTATTCCCCTTTTTCGCCAAGCTTACTACGCAATTTTTTTACATGGGTATCTATTGTCCTTGCATCTCCGAAATAATCATAATTCCAGACATTATTTAAAATGCGTTCTCTTGACAGTGCAACGCCTTGGTTTGTCACAAAATATGTAAGCAGTTCAAACTCTTTAAAGCTTAATTCAATTTGCTTTCCATCAATCTTAACCTCATGTGCAGACTGATTTATACAAATACCACCTACCTCTATATCTCCATCATCGAGAGCATTTGTTCTTCTTAGTATTGCCTCAACCCTTGCAACAAGAATCTTAGGACTAAATGGTTTTGAAATATATTCGTCTACGCCAAGTTCAAATCCAAGAAGTTCATCTTTTTCGTCACTTTTTGCCGTAAGCATTATTATAGGTACCTGAGAATATTTCCTTATTTCTCTTACAACTTCCCAGCCATCCATTTTAGGCATCATAACATCGAGCAGTATAAGTGCTATATCTTTATTTTCATAAAACTTATCTACAGCCTCTTCTCCGTCACCTGCTTCTAAAACATCGAAATTACTTTTAACTAAGAAGTCCTTGACAAGCTTTCTCATTCTCGCTTCATCATCAACAACCATAATTTTCAATTTTTCCATAATAACCCTCTTTTCTGCATATGTTTTTGATACCGGTAAAATTTTACCCTTACTTATTTTTCAATCTTTCTTCTTTTTCCTGTATCTCTTTTTCTCTCTTATCTAGTGCTTTTTCTTTATCACTTAAATCCTGCTCCCATTTTTCATACTTGTCGATTAATTCATTTTCCATATTTGATTTATAATCAGTGAAATATGTAAATACAGAATACTTTGACTTCACTGTTATGAATATGACTGCTATAAGCAATATGCATAAAAAAACAATAGCCATATTTTTTATTTTTTTTCCTGCTTTTTCCGCTTCATAAGCATTTTTATATTTCTCCACATTTTTTTCCAGCACATCTTTGTCCGTAATACTTTTCCCTGACATTTTTTCTTTAACTCTCGGCACAACCGGTACATATGCCAGTTGGTTTTCTTTAACTATTCCTGAAGAAAGAAGTCTTTTTCGCATATTTTCTATAAATTCAAGTCCAATAACCGTCTGAAACGACTTTTTTTCCACAGCTTTATTATATATTTTTAAGACTGCTTTCATATCAGACATATTTGAATTTGCGACAAGATATTCTATAGTTTCTTTTTCCTTGCATGCTCTTTCATAGTCTTTTCTTGTTGAAAACACAAATCCGTCAAGTATAAATCTTTTATCATCTCTCATACTTTATCCCCCATGTCTGCACACTATGCTTTTAAACTATCAAACTTATCATTGTAAACAGTTTTAATTTTTTCCATATAATTATATCATAAATTTGTGTTTATCCGGTGATTATTTTGACAATTTCCTCAACTTTTGAAACAATATAATCGGCACCCGCATCTTCTAACTCACCTGATTTTGCAAAGCCATAATAAACACCAAGAACATCTATTCCACAATTATGTGCTCCTACTACATCATGTTTTCGGTCACCTACCATAAGCACTGATTCCTTTTCAGCATCCGTTATCCCAAGTCTTTTTAAAGTTTCCTCTATAACACTCTGTTTTGTATTTCTGACCGCATCAAATGTGCTTCCTGTTATTTCTTTAAAATATTTCTTCAGCCCGAAATGTTCAATAATCCTTTTTGCTGTCTCCTCTGGCTTAGATGTTGCTACTGCCAGTATATACCCGTTTTCTTTTAATGTCTTTAACATTTTTTCAATTCCATCATACGGCTCATTTTCAAAAAGTCCGGTAACATTATATCTCTCCCTGAACTTTGTCGTTGCCGCTTCTGCTTCTTTTTCTGACATTTTGCTTATTGTCATAAATCCTTCCGTAAGCGGCGGACCTATAAATTCAAGCAGTCTGTCAGTTTCAGGAATTTCCCATCTGGCTGCTTCTAATGCATATTTAACACAATTTGTTATTCCCTTACTTGAATCAGTAATTGTACCGTCAAGGTCGAATAAAATATATTTATACATAAATTTATACCTCATTTTGTTTTTTCAATACTTCATATAAAATAAAAAGAGCCCGGGAAGGCTCTTTTTATCGGATAACTCGTGTTATCCAGCGTATAATAGGGTGGGAGTAGAAAGTTTTCACTTTCTGAAACAAAATTATAATCATTAAATATGTCTAAATTATGTCTAAATTGTTAATATGTCGTTCATATTTTAGTTTTTATTAAATTATTTTTATATTTGTTGTTAAATTGTATAAAATCAACCAAAAATGTGTACTACTCAACATTTTTTGATTGATTTTTGTTAAAAATTGTGCAATACTGTTTTAGGAATGTTTTACAATTTTTGTGTATCTTTAATATATATTTTGGGATATTTACATAGATATACATTATATTTAATCTTTTACCGGATACAAACATTCAAAATATTATATATTTATTCAGGAGGTTTTTTTACAATGGCGTTAAAAAATCAGTATCTTATTGACTTACTTGAAACAGTAAAAAAGAGAAATGCAGGCGAGCCTGAATTTATCCAGGCAGTTATGGAAGTATTTACTTCACTTGAACCTGTTGTTGAAAAAAGACCTGACTTAGTAGAAGCAGGCGTATTTGAAAGAATCGTTGAGCCTGAAAGACAGATCATTTTCCGTGTACCTTGGGTAGATGACAATGGTAAAGTACAGGTAAACAGAGGTTTCCGTATCCAGTTCAACTCTGCTATCGGACCATACAAGGGAGGTCTTAGACTTCATCCTTCAGTTTACAGTGGTATCATTAAATTCTTAGGTTTTGAGCAGATCTTCAAAAACTCACTTACAACACTCCCTATGGGTGGTGGTAAAGGTGGTTCCGACTTCAATCCTAAGGGTAAGAGCGATGGAGAAGTTATGCGTTTCTGCCAAAGCTTCATGACAGAACTTTGCAAACATATCGGTCCTGACTGTGATGTTCCTGCTGGTGATATCGGAACAGGTGCAAGAGAAATCGGTTATATGTTTGGACAGTACAAGAGACTCCGCAATGAGTGGTCTGGTGTTCTTACAGGAAAAGGACTTACATACGGTGGTTCTTTAGCACGTACAGAAGCAACAGGATTTGGTCTTTGCTATTTCACAAATGAAATGCTCAAGGCTAATGGTAAGAGTTTCAAGGATCAGACAGTTGTTATCTCAGGTTCAGGTAATGTAGCTATCTATGCTACAAAGAAAGCTACAGAATTTGGTGCAAAAGTTGTTGCTTTATCTGATTCAAACGGATATGTTTATGATCCTGATGGAATCGAGCTTGAAATAGTTCAGCAGATTAAAGAAGTTGAAAGAGGACGTATCAAAGAGTATGTTGACAGAACATCCCACAAGAATGCTACATATACAGAAGGATGCAAGGGTATCTGGAGCATTAAGTGTGATATCGCACTTCCATGTGCTACTCAGAATGAGATTGATGGCGAAAGTGCAAAACTCTTAGCTGAAAACGGATGCTACGCAGTATCTGAGGGTGCTAATATGCCTTCTACTCCTGAAGCTATTGATGTTTATTTTGCAAACAATATGCTTTATGGACCAGCTAAAGCCGCAAATGCAGGTGGTGTTGCAACATCAGGTCTTGAGATGAGCCAGAACTCTGAGAGACTTTCATGGACATTTGAAGAAGTTGACAGCAAACTTCACAACATCATGAAAGAAATCTTCAAGTCTTGTGACGAAGCTGCTAAAGAATTTGGTATGCCTGGTAACTACATGGCAGGTGCTAATATTGCCGGATTCCTTAAAGTCGCTGAAGCAATGAAGGCTCAGGGATGCTGCTAATCATTTAGCTTTTCTCATATTAATATAAATAAACAAGCCCCTCATTATATATATTGAGGGGCTTGTTTTTGTATTACATGAGTAATTTGCCTATTTATATTTATTTTTTCTTCTCTTTACATTTCATTCTATACTCTTTTCTCTATTTATTTTTTACTTACATTTTGTTCTATTTTTATTTTTACTTGTCATTTTATTTTTTAACTTACCACTGATCTTTGATGTGATTAAGATAGTGCATCCTGTCTTTTTCATACTTATCTTTTGTTTCCTTATCTCTTGCCTGCTTTGATATGGCAAATTTTCTCCGCTGTGCTTCTTCATTTTTAAAAATATTCATAATCCCTTTACTGGTATCTTCGATACATTCTTTGCAATATCTCCCTATCGGAAAAAGTGCACCGCACCTCTCGCATCTTTCCGCCTCTTTTAATTCCCCAGGCATTTCAAGTCTGCCTTTCTCAAGAAGCATATCTATTACTTCAAGTTTTACTCCCGTCTCCACCGAAATCTCAACTGCTGGTGCCGATCCATTTTCATCAATATATTTTTTTATCAATCCAAAATCATCATAATAATCTATGTGACATCTTTGACATACATATCTTCCACTTCCTTTAAAATACAATCTTGCTCCACATCTTTCACATTTTGTCGGAATATTCTTTTCTATTTGTTCCAATATATCGTCTCTGTCGTATCCCATTTTTTACGCTCCCTTGTAAACTTTAATCGTCAAACTTATCGTACGCTTACGCATCTAAATAGCTCTCATTTTTAAGCCTATCTAGTATATAATTGACCGTATCCCCGCAGAATTTAAGTATGCTGTTATAATCAAGAAATTTACTATTTTCTTCAATATGTTTTTCTTCAAAAAAATACTTTATTATCCATCTGCGGCTCTTGTCAAGCTCCTCTTTTGTTATCATATTTTTTATATAATAATCTCTAGTTTCTCTCAATATCTTTTCTGCCTCTGAAAGCTCCGGCATCTCTTTAACAAGCTTAAAATCAACAAGATCCGTATCCTTGTTAAAATACACAAAAGTTTCTCTATCACGCTCTGTCAGACCTATTTTACTTATATTTTGAAAATATTTTGGTCTTTCGTATAAAATAAACCTTTTGTCTGTCATCATGTGAGTTATATAACCAAGATAGAGTCCTGATGCCACTCTTTCATCCTCGCAATGCTCTCTCCAAAAGTCAGCCATTCTTTTTTCAAACAACTTTATTGTTCCGTTTTTTCCAAAATCACCATCGGGTATTCCATCCCTAAAATGTGTATGAAGCTTCATGTTCCTCTCATAATTTTTTCTTTCCATTATCCCATCAGGACATATGTTACCCGCAATAAACATATTTTTATCAAAATGAATATTGCTGCCGTCTGCCAATCTTATCTTATAACCATTTTTTTTGATATTTTCAGCAATCCTGACTGCGATAACAAGATGAATCATCGTTCCTGCCATTGTCATTCATCCTTCCTTCTTATTAATGCTATTGATTTCCATTTATTAACACATAGTCATATGGACATTCGCACTCCACTATTCTACTTGCTCATAACACTATTTGGTTATTTACTTAGCATCACTTATGTTATTATCTATCCTACTAAACACCGTGTCAATGTTTTATCTTCTCAACATACGCTCTATCAATGCTCCTCCATTCTCATTAAGCCACTTTTTATAATTTTTGTAATCAGGCATATACCTTTCAACTTCCTTCCAAAACTTTTTGGAATGGTTCATCTGCTTTAAATGACAAAGCTCATGCACGACTACATAATCCAGCACCTTGTCAGGCATGAGCATTAATAGACAATTAAAATTCAAATTTCCTTTACTGCTGCAGCTTCCCCATCTTGTTTTTTGGTTTCTTATCGTAATCCTTCCATAAGTTACTCCCATTATCTCTGCATAATATTTTACTTTGTCAGGAATTACCGACAATGCTTTTTGACATAATTTCTCTATATCTGCATTTGTAAGTGCCGGTTCTTTTTTCTGCTTTTTAATTTCTTCTGCCTTAAAATACATCTGTACAAGGTGCTTCTTTATCCAATTCTGTTTCTCCTCAACAAATTTCATGATTTCATTTTGAGGTATTTTCTCAGGGGCTCTCACAACAACTCTCATATCCGGTCTTATTTCTATTGCAAGCGTTTTTCTTTTACTTCTTATTACTTCTATATGTGTTTTATCATCTAAATCCATTTTTTATATTTGTTCTCCATCTCCAGCATAAGCATATTATTGATAGTTTTTTTTATAACAAAAAAAGCCCTGATAATATCAATATTTTCAAGACTTTCCATTTAAGCTGAAAATGGGACTCGAACCCACGACCCCTTCATTACGAGTGAAGTGCTCTACCAACTGAGCTATTTCAGCACTGCCTTAATAGTTTACCTTATTTTTCTGTTTAGGTCAAGTATCTTTTAAATATTTTATAACATATTTTTAATTATTTTTTCAATTCTATGATTTCCTGCTCGGTAAGTTTCCGGTAATTTCCCTTTTTAAGTTTGCTGTCAAGAATAAGACTTCCCATGCTCACCCTTTTCAGATATGTAACTGTCTTGCCAAGTTTTTTCATCATTCTCTTGACCTGGTGAAATTTTCCTTCATGTATTGTCAGATAACATGATGATATATTATTCTGAATATCTGTTTTTAATATTTCCATTTTTGCAGGAATTGTATTTTTCTCTTCACCTATATCAAGACCTTTTTCCACTGCATCCACATCAGCATCATCAAGTATTCCTGAAACTTCAACATAGTATGTTTTTTCCACATGATTTTTGGGAGCTAATAATCTGTGAGCCAGCTCTCCGTCATTTGTTATAAGTAAAAGTCCCTCTGTATCTATGTCTAACCTCCCTACAGGAAACAGGTCCTTTTTTTCCGATGAACTTATTATATCCACAACTGTCTTATGCTCCCTATCTGTTGTTGCCGATACAAATCCTTTGGGCTTATTCAACATATAATATTCATACTTATTATATTTAATCTGCCTGCCATCTACCCTGACTATTGATAATTTCTCGTCAATTTTAGTTTCAGGCTTTTTTACCTCATTTCCATCTACAGTTACACTTCCTGTTCTCACTATCTTTTTTACTTCACTTCTTGTCCAGCCGGACATTTCAGAAAGGAACTTGTCTAATCTTATCATGTCAGTCTCCTAAATCGGGCTGAACACTCATGTCCAGCCCGGTTCACTTCAAATTTACTCATTGTTGCATAGTTTTGACTGCCGAAGTCAAGCTTGCAATAAATAACAAATCAATGATACGCCATTTTTACAGTCTGTCATAAAGTTCGGCATACTTCTGTGCTGACTGTCCCCATGAAAAGTCTTTAGCCATTCCTCTGTCAATAATCTTATTCCACTCGCGTTTACGGTTAAAATATACATCCTTGGCATAACGGATAGTATTTAACATCTCATGAGCATTATAATTGCAGAATGAAAAACCTGTTCCAGTTCCCTCATATTCATTGTAAGGTTCTACAGTGTCTTTAAGACCACCAGTCTCACGCACGATAGGAACTGTTCCATATCTAAGACTCATCAACTGACTAAGTCCACATGGTTCAAAAAGTGACGGCATCAGAAATGCATCACAAGCCGCATATATCTTATGTGAACGCTCATTTGAATAATAAATATTCGCTGAAACTCTGTCATGATACTTCCACTCAAAATGACGGAATAAATGCTCATATTTTTCTTCACCTGTTCCAAGCACGACAAGCTGTGTATCCTCCGCACAGATTTCTTCTATGACATAATCTACAAGATCAAGACCTTTCTGGTCTGTAAGTCTTGAAACTATTCCTATCATAAACTTCTTATCATTTTCCTCAAGTCCAAGCTCTCTCTGTAAAGCCCTCTTATTCTTTATCTTTTCGCGTCTAAATGTTTTTACAGAATAATTTTTGTAAATCAAAGGATCTGTTTCCGGATTATACTCATCATAGTCAAGCCCATTCACAATACCTACAAGCGAATTTTCTCTCGCACGCATAAGTCCGTCAAGTTTTTCACCGTAAAACGGCATCTTTATCTCCTCTGCATATGAATCACTGACTGTTGTTACCAGGTCAGCATAAACAATTCCACCTTTGAGATAATTTGCATCACCATATGCTTCAAGTTTGTCCGATGTAAAAAACGAAGGTTTTATCCCTGTTATATCCTTAACTTTTTGCAAGTCCCATACACCCTGAAATTTAAGATTATGTATAGTCATTATTGTCTTAATATTCGTATAGAACGGATTTTCCTGAAACATATCATGAAGATATACAGGAATGAGTCCTGTCTGCCAGTCATGACAATGAATAACATCCGGATGAAAATCAAGACTTGGAAGTGATGACAATGCAGCCTTGCAAAAAAATGCAAACTTCTCAATATCTTCGTGTATATAACCGTATGGTTTTGGTCCTGCAAAATAAAATTCATTATCTATAAAATAAAATGTAATGCCATTATGCTGCAGTTCCATGATTCCAACATACTGTTTACGCCATGCCAAGTCTATGTAAAAATGTGTTTTGTAAACCATCTTGTTTTTCCACTCATCAGGAATACATGCATATTTGGGAATCATAACCCTTACATCGTACTTTTTCTTATCAAAACATTTAGGCAGTGAACCGACTACATCTGCCAATCCTCCCGTCTTGATAAACGGAGTACTCTCCGATGCTACAAATAAAATATTCTTCAATACAACCAACCTCCTTTGCCAATGTTTATATATATTATAAACCAAATCAGCGGCTCTGAAAAGTATTTTATCTGTTAAACTATCATTTTCCTGTTCATTTTATATTCAAGGCGTATTTTATCAGAAATCAATGCGACAAACTCTGAGTTGGTAGGTTTACCTTTGCCCGAACTTACTGTGTATCCAAATAATTCTTCGATTGTATCAACTTTTCCCCTGCTCCATGCCACCTCTATAGCATGTCTTATCGCTCTCTCTACACGGCTTGATGTAGTCTTATGATTTTTTGCTATCGTTGGATATAATCTCTTAGTAATCGCACCAAGCATCTCATCATCATTAACTGACATTATTATTGCATCTCTTAGATACTGATACCCCTTTATATGTGCCGGTACTCCTATCTCATGGATTATATCTGTTACATCTGCTTCAAGATTATATGATTTCTTTAACATGTTTTTTCCATTTTCATATACTGTATTTATCACATGATTTTGTGCACTCTCCTCGTTTACTGCCGTTCTAATTCTCGAAAGTACCATCTGAGTATCAAACGGCTTTAAAATATAATATGCTGCACCAAGTGCAAACGCATTTTCCGTTACGCTTTCCTGGCTGACAGCCGAAATAACAATTATCTTTGGAACCGAAGTTATTTTTTTCTTCTCTTTAAGTCTCTCCATAACACCGAGTCCGTCAAGTCTTGGCATTATAAGATCAAGTAAGACGACATCCGGATTATGGATTTCGATTTTTTTAAGTGCCTCCTCACCATCTGCTGCTGTCGCAATCACATCCATATCTGTTTCTTTTGTAATAGCATCCTTAAGTAAATTTACAATTCTACTGTTATCGTCAACTACTAATACTTTGATGTTGTCCATATTTACCTCCAAATTCGACTTTTTGTTTTTCTTCTTCTAGATATTATGCCCTATCACATCATAATTCAACGATAAACACGCTCTACATTTCGACCTTTAAATGCTGTTTTTCTTACACTTTACTATATATCTTCATGTTATTACATAATCTGACAACATCATTCTACTATTTACATCAAATCAATATTTCACGAAAGCATCCTTTCAATAAAAATCCCATATCCCTTTACCGGGTCATTTACAAAAACATGAGTAACAGCACCTATAATCTTTCCATTCTGTATGATTGGTGAACCACTCATCCCCTGCACGATACCGCCCGTTTTATTTAAAAGTCTCTCATCAGTAACTTTTATTACCATATCCTTATTTTCTTTTGAATTTTGATATACACTACACACCTCGACTTCATATTTATCTGTTACTTTGTCTAACTGACATAATATATATGCCTTTCCTTTTTTTATCTCCTGCTTTAATGCAATGGGAAGTGCAGTTTTTTTCTGATATATATAAGCTGTCTCACCGGCTGTTATTTTTCCCTTTATACCTGAATTTGTATTGCTTATGATGCTTCCCAGACGGCATCTGTCAGACAATTCCACGCTTCCTGATATTTGTCCGGGACTTCCTTTTTTGCTCGGTATAACCGTGCTTACATCTGCCTTATATAACCCTCCTGCCGATATATCTACTAAAAGTCCCGTATCTGCATCTGCTATGCCATGACCTAAAGCGGCATACATATTATCCTTAGTAACATATGTTATCGTTCCTATCCCCTCTGTATCTTCTCTAAGCCATGTCCCTATCTTAAATTTTCCGTCATCCGCTTCAATACACTTCATCTTTACGAATATATTTTCATTTCCTCTGCGGATTTTCATCCGTATTGAAGCTTTATCTTTGTTTTGCAATATACTTTCTATATCATCTATTGATGAAACTTTCTTTCCATCGACCTGGTATATATAATCACCCGTCTGAAGTATATTTTTTGCCGGACTGTACTCAACACCATCCTTTCCACGCACATTTGCCGTCCCAAGAACCATTACTCCCCTCGCATTTACATAAATGCCTACCGCCCGTCCCGACGGCATTAGTTTTTGTTCTTTGACGACATTAAACTTAATATTCTTATAATGTATAATGCCAAACAGCTTAAGTTCTGCTTTGCAGCTTCCATAACTTTTTCCCGCTGTCACTCTCATCATACCGTCCGTTCCCGGATTGCTCATAACTTTTATGCAGGTATTTGAAGTATTTTCACATTTAACAGGAAGATTAAAATCAAATGATTGCTCAGAATTTGCAACTATGTTTATATCTGTAGGTATTTTACGGTCAAGATACCAAATATAGTATAATACCGATACAACTATATCCAATACCAGTGCCCCGATAAGAAACAACTGATAATACTTCTTTTTCTGCATCTTTATATCCTCCAACAAAAAGTATATTTCCAATTTTTGTTTTTGAAAATATACAATATTTATATTTGATATAATCCGCAAAATACAAAAAAGTATTCAAAAATATTAAAACTGTTCATTAACATAAAACTGTCCAAAATATTTTCTCGTCTTAAAATGCTGTTATTAAAATATATTTTCTTTCTAAAACTCTTTATGCCGTGCGACTTACTTTTTTATAATTTATTTTTTCAATATCTGCAAGCTGTTTCATCTCTCTTGCACTCTCAAGTACGGCATCGGTAATCTTTGCTCCTCCGAGTATTCTTGCTATCTCCTCTACTATCTCATCACCCTCTAACTGCCTTATGACTGTACTCGTCTTATTTAATAAATTATTTTTTTCAATAAGATAGTTATGATCTGCCATTGCAGCTATCTGTGCAAGGTGTGATATACATATAACCTGATGTGAATGACCTATAAATGCCATCTTTTCAGCTACTTTCTGTGCTGTGCGTCCACTGATACCAACATCTATCTCATCAAATATTAATGTACCTATCGAATCATGTTCGGCTAGAACGGCTTTTATTGCAAGCATGATTCTTGAAAGTTCGCCACCTGATGCAGCCTGACCGATTGGTTTTAAATCTTCACCGGGATTTGTGGAAATCATAAATTCAACTTCATCTTTTCCTTTTGAATTAAACTCATCAAGTTCCCTGACTGCTATTTCAAATTTTACCTGCAGGAAATTTAAGTCTATAAGTGCGTCGGTTATCCTCTTTTCAAGTTCGGCAGAACACTTTTTTCTAATTTTTGAAATACTCTCTCCGAGTTTCTCCAGCTTAATTTTATATATCTCTATCTTCTTTTCGAGATTTGCCCTATATTCTTCGTATGCTTCATATTTTTCAAGTTTATTTTCAAGGTCTTTTGCATAATTTTCAACCAGTTCAGTTGTCGCACCATATTTTGATTTAATTGTCCTGACAAGATCAAGCCTCGTTTCAACTTCTGCAAACTCCTCACCATTTTCATCCATATCAGACGCATATTCCTGCAAATCCCTGTTAAAATCCATGATAAGTTCATCAATATCTGCTATCTGTCTCGCCAGCTCCTTAAGTCTTTCATCATAACCGCTTATCTTTGCTAATATATGGGAACTTCTTCCAAGCATCTGTGACACGCTCTGACTGTCACCGTAAGAATCTTCTACAAGTGAATACACCTCATTTATACCACTCTTTATCTCATTTGCATTTGAAAGATAACGGTATCTCTCCTGAAGCTTTTCCTCCTCACCCTTTACTAAATGTGCCTGTTCTATCTGCTCCAGCTCATACCGTATAAATGATACTTCTCTAAGTCTTTCTTCCTCTGACATTTCTTTTTCTGAATACTTGACAAGCATATCCTTATACTGTCTATACATTTCTGAAAACTCCATGTCTCTCCCACACATTTTTTCTGCCGCATATCTGTCAACAATCTCCATATGTTTATTCTTATACAGTAATGACTGCTGCTCATTCTGGCCATGAATATCTATAAGTATATCGGCAATACTTTTAAGCATAGAAACACTTACCGTCTCACCATTGACCCTGTTTATAGTGCGGCATTTAGTTATCTTTCTAGATATTACTACGACATCCTCCTCTAATGTAATCCCCAGCTTTTCAAGACTGTTTATCTGTTCACTGTCCTCAGCTAAAAATGTAAGTTCCACGAGTGCAAACTCCGTACCTGTCCTGATAATATCCTTTGAAACTTTTCCGCCAAGTGCAATATTTATAGAACCGATAATGATGGACTTACCGGCACCGGTCTCTCCTGTAAGAACATTAAGTCCCTCGGAAAATTCAACTTCGATCTCATCAATAATCGCAAGATTTTTCACATGAAGATTAAGTAACATGGATACTCCCCCTTTATATTGTACTGAACATATTTTCGCTCTTGTTATATGGATAATATCATACTGAACACCCGTTTGTCAAGAACATATTTTCGTTTTAATTCATAACAATTCACCCCCCAAAAAAAATTGACAATACAGTGAATAAACTCAACTATTGTCAATTTTTTTCCGTTGAACTGTTGCACACAAAAAGAAAAGTACCACACAAAACTATAAGTTTTATATGATACTTTCCCTTAAATCATATATTAGATATTAATGCGTAATACTTTATTCTTACATCATATCTTATCGTTTATTGTTGTTTACTGAAGAAACATTTATCTGGCATCCTACCTTGCATCCGTTTACATATGCATATATATATGCCGTTCCCGTTCCTTTCGCAACAACCTTACCATTTGTTACTACCGCAACTCGTGTATTCGATGAATACCATGTAACTGTATCTGATGTACCATGAACTATCAATGTCTCAGTATCATACTGTCTGAGATTGAGAACTGACTTGTTCATCGCAACTACATTTACATTTACCGTAGATGTTACACCACTTGTCGCAAGTATTGTGATAGTCGCATTACCTGTTCCTACCGCTGTTATATTACCCTTTCTGTCCACTGTTGCAACTCTCTTATTATCACTTGAGAACTTAATACTATCTGAAGTATCAGATGGAAGCACTGAGTATGACAGCTTCATCTTATCTCCACGCTTCATCGTTACATCCTGCTGTGCAATAACAATACTTGTAACCGGTACAGGCTCAACTACCTTAACAAAACATCTTGCTTTCTTATTGCTTCCATCCGTAGTAGTTGCAGTTATGTACGCATCTCCCTCTGCAATACCCCAGATTTTTCCTGAACTGTTTACCTGAACAATCTTGCTATCTGAACTTGTCCACTTAACACCCTTAACAGATGCAGATGCAGGTTTCAATATAGCATGGAGCTTTTTGCTTCTTCCCACATAACATACTGTATAATTTGTATTAAGTCGGATACTTGATACACGCCTTATTACTCTTACTTTACAAGAAGCTTTTGCATGAATTGCATCTTTAGTCATTACGGTCACTCTTGCAACTCCGACACGCTTTGCTGTTATCTTACCGCTGCTTGATACTTTTAATACACGCGAATTTGAACTTTTCCATGTTACGCCCGGAAGCTTGCCCGCATTAGATTTAACAGTAGCTTTAAGTTTGTATGACTGATTCAATCCTATACGGATATTACTCTTGTTGAGTTTTACCGTTGTATGAAGTTTTCTTACCTTAACCTTACATTTTGCTGACTGTCTATATTTTGTAAGTGTGCATGTAATAGTACATGTTCCTATCTTTTTAGCCTTAACCTTTCCGGAAGAACTTACTGTCGCAATACTTATATTTGATGATTTCCATGTTGCAGTTTTGTTTGCTGATGTTGGTTTTATAACCTTTTTTGGAGTAAAACTGTGCCCCAATGCAAGCTCTCTTGTAGAAGGTGACAATTTAAAATCAACTGCCTTTTCTACATGAACTGCTACAGTAGCATTAAAACCTCCATCTTCTGCAGTACACTGAACAATAGCATCTCCCGGTCCGACACCTGTTACAACTCCCTTTGAATCAACAGTAACAACCGTCTCATCAAGAGACTGGTAAATTACATTCTGGTTTGTTGTATCTTCCGGAGTAAACTGAGGTTTTATCGTAAATTTCTTTCCACATACGATATTTTGTGTAACCGGTGTAACTTCAAATCCCGTTGCTGAAACAGGTGCTTTCTCAACCGTTACGATACAGGTTCCCGTCCATACACGGTTATCATTTGTCGTATCTTTATATGTAGCAGTTATTACGGCTGTTCCTTCCTCGACACCAGTCACGACACCATTGGCATCTACTGTTGCTTTTGTCTCATCTGAAGTTGTCCATGTAACATCTCTGTCTGTAACATTTTCAGGTGTAAACACAGGTGTAAGCTGTAATGTCTTTCCAATATAAACAGTATCCTCATTTGGCACTATCGCAAAATCCGTTGCCGATACCTGCGAAGAAGTTACATAGACCATACAGGTTATGGCACCCTCCTGACCTAAATCCTCGGCAACACAGCTAAGCATTGCAACACCTTCTTTGACACCTGTTATAACACCTTCTTTTGACACGGTAAATATTGTCGTGTCTGATGATGAAAATGTAACATTACTGTTTATATTCTCACTTGGTGTAAACTGAACATCTACAGTTTTCGACGAGCCAACTGAAATATACTCAGCCTTTGATCCAAACGCAATAGAAGTAAGCCTGTTTCTTACATTTACTACTATCGTTGCCGATGCTGTCGTGTGATTGTCATCTGACTGTGGGAGAACTGCTGTTGCTTTAATCGAAGTAGTTCCCGGACCTACTGCCGTAATCACTCCTTTATCATTCACTGTAGCTACTTTAGTGTCATCTGAGGTCCATGTCATTCTTGTATCAGATGCGTCTTCAGGTTGATATGATGCAGTTACCGCATATGTATCACCTTTTATCATATTAAGACTTGATACATCGGTTGTTATCTCTGTCATTGGTCGTGACTGGATGATAAGATGACAGGTTGCATACATATTAGCACTCTGCACCCTGATATACACATCCCCTTCTCGTTTCATAGAAACCTTTCCCGATGAATCTATCTCAGCAATATCTGTAGGATTCACATCTGAAAGTGATGTTCCCTCTACACTCCACTTAAAGTCTGTCTCTTTCTCTGTTGTGTCTGATGGGCCAAAAATAGCTTTCATAAATACATATTTTTCTGCAAGTGTAGTCGTATATGTGTCATACTGGACAACTTCTTTTGTTTCCTGATCGACAACACCTATCGCAAGCTCCGTAACAGGCTGCGTTACGGTTATCTCACAAGTCGCATAAACATTATTGTCAGGATTAAGTGCTGTAATCACTGTTTTTCCCGCTTTAAGTGCAGTAAACATTGCTGATGGATTAGTCGTACCTGATATCTGTTCAATAGTACCTACTGACGGATCAGAAGAAAGCCATATAAGATTTCTTTTCTCTGTCAAATCTGTTGCTATAATGCTCTGCTGTCCCTGCTCTATAGTCAGAGTGTCAGGAACCATATGGAATTCTTCTACACTCTTTCTTACTGTTACATTACACTTTGTGGTAAGCGTAACACCGTCAGGACTCGTCCACGAAAGCGTTACCAGCACCGGCGTATTTGCCGGAGTTTCTTTTTTGGCTACTATCGTTGCATACTGCCCGTTAGGTTTAACCGTTATATATTCATTTGAATCATCCGAAGGTTCCCATTTAAACTGACTTGTTTCTGTTGTGACATCTTCGCCAAATGTACCATAGAGCTGCTCACTTGAGCCTATCGCCATATCAATGCTCGACACATTCATTGAGAATGTCTGCATTACAGTTATGTTTACTTTTACTGTTTCTAATGTATCATATTCCGGAATATTTGTATTTGCTGACTGCTGTGGATTTTTTGTCACTATCAATGTTGCTTTTCCTGTCGACTTTGTAGTGATATTCCATGATGCATTATCAAAATCAATTATTTTACTGCCATCTATTCCTGCTGAAACATCTGTATATATTTTACCGTTAAAGTTTTGCGTCAATCCTTTTAATGAAATATTAAATGCATCTGTCAAGTCATAATGACCACCAATATTTATGGTAACATTTTTTTCTTCATAATTTGTCTTGACCTGTACTCCACCTGCTATATTTACAGGATCACAGTGATATTTTTTTCCTGTTGAAACTTCAAGGTTTTCAAATCCCGGATAAGTATCAGCTACAAAGAACTGTACGACATATGTTTCTGCCTTTGCCTTGAGCTGATATTTTTTAAGTGCAGGATACCATACAAGCTCAGCATCATCCTTATCCTCTGAACCGGTATTTCCAAGTGAATCTCTTATCAATACTTTTTTACCTGTATTGCCACCTACTTCCTTTGAAATAACCCAGATAAGTTTCTGGCTTATAGATTCATTCGGATTACTGTCAAACTTTGCCTGACAGTCAAGGTAATCGCCTGTTTTTACAACAAGTGACTGCGTATAAACATCTGAGTTTACTATCTTTCCGTTTCCGGTACCTGTACCATCCCCTGATTGATATATGACCTCGGGTCTTACATATACCCATATCTCATCTGTATCAGACTTAGTCATATCAGTATCCTGATATGTGACCGTCAGCTTTGCTTTACCCGGACCTGTTGCCACTATACCATTATTATCAATCTTAACAACATCCTTATTACTGGTATTCCAGCTTCCTTTTGTAGCATCACCGAACATAAGATTAAGTTTCTGACTCTGCGAACTATCGGTAGCATCCGTACCAAATTCAAGCTTTGTTTCCGTTTTTCCGTGATAATCCATGATGATTGCTTTACGCTCATCGGTATCAAAAATCTTGCTCATCTCTACACCGGTAGATTTTACGAGATACTCGTTCACGGAGAACATTATGTTTATGGTAAATGTAAATGTTTTTGAAACATTTTTTCCATTTATATTCTCAGTAATGGTAAGCGTCAGACCGACCGTACCATATTGAACTGCCTGAGTGTAAAGTGTACTGTTGATTCCGGTAGTCGTCACTTCAGCACCATAAGTTCCCGGAGTAGAACCAATCTGTAATTTGGTTGAATCCAAACTCTGCCATGTGTATGTCGTATTGCTATCCTGTGCTCCCGATGCACTTAACTGATCCTGTTTTCTACGCATGGTGTATTCCTGACCTGATGTCATCTGTCTGCCGGTGCTGTCAAGAACAACATAATCGCGGTCGTCATCTGCCGCCCTTGATGTAAAATGTGCTTTTGCCGCAAAGCCAACCACAAAAACGAACATAAGCATAACTGTCATTCCCGCCATGGTCTTCCATTTTTTCTTAATCTTATCCTTTAATCGATTCATAGTTCCTCCCCTGACTCAATCCGTCTTTTTATTTCTATCGGCATAAAAAGCACAAATTATTACATTCGGAAAGTGAAACATCCTGCATAAACTTTATGATTATGCACTATGTTTACTCATCCCAGTTATGAAAAACATCCTGTACATCGTCATCTTCATCAAGAAGATCAAGTGTACGATTAAGCTGTCTTATATCATTTTCATCCGTCAATGTGACATAATTTTGTGGAATCATCGTAACTTCAGCACTTGCCATAGGATAATTTTCTTTTTCAAGAACCTCTCTTACTGCTGAAAAATCCTCTGGTGCCGTGATTATCTCATATGCTTCTTCCTCGTCTGAGAAGTCCTCAGCACCCGCATCAAGTGCAAGCATCATAAGCTCATCTGCATCAACTTCTATATCATTGTCCTCAAGTTCCTCTTTAGAAATGATTATCTGTCCCTTCTCATCAAACATATACGATACACAGCCCTGCGTTCCTACACTTCCGCTTCCCTTTGTAAAAGCATTACGAACATTACTTGCAGTTCTGTTCTTATTGTCTGTAAGAGCCTTAACTATGATAGCGATACCACTCGGACCATATCCTTCATATGTAACTTCCTCGTAATTTACTCCGTCACCGTCACCTGCTGCCTTTTTGATACCTCTGTCAATAGTATCATTTGGCATATTGTTTGCTTTAGCTTTTGCGATAACATCACGAAGCTTGCTGTTATTTTCAGGATCCGGACCGCCATCTTTAACTGCTACTGCAATCTCTCGACCGATAATAGTAAATATCTTACCTTTTTTAGCGTCGTTTTTCTCCTTTTTATGTTTAATGTTTGCAAATTTTGAATGTCCTGACATTTCTCTATTTTCCTTTCTTTAATAACATAATATGATAATTTTCCACCATAACTAATTTATTTTAGCATTTTTCCTGCACTCTTGCAACCTTTGGCTACTTTTCTTCTTTTAAAAGCCTGTCTATCTTTGTCATAACTACAGGCACTTCACCCACGGAATGAACGGCACACATGACCGTATCGTCTCCTGCTATTGTTCCAACAACACCGGGCACTTCCAAATTGTCTATTGCCGCCGCTATCGCCATTGCCATGCCTGAAATTGTTTTTATAACAAGTATGTTTTCAGCCTGATCCATCCACAAAAAACCGTCTTGCAATACCCTTACATACTTATTGTAAAGATTTGTCTCTTTCTCCTGAAGAAGTGTGTATTTCTGGTGAACACCGTCAACAGACACCTTTGTAAGTTTTAACTCCCTTATGTCTCTTGAAATCGTCGCCTGCGTCACTGTAAAGCCCTCCTGTTCAAGCCTTTCTCCCAGTTCCTCCTGCGTTTCTATCTGATATTTGCCTATCAATTCTATTATCTTTGATCTTCTTTCAAGCTTCATATTCTCCCCCCTGATATTTTTTAGGATTAACCCTGTAAAAAACCAAACTGATTATTACAATTCACCGTTTAACTTTTCTCTCATCCTCTCGTAGAAGCCTATATCTGATAATTTTATCAGCTTCGTTGTCGCATGAGGAACTTCGAGTACAAGCCTGTCACCTGTTGAAAGTTCTCCTATCGTTCTCCCGTCAGCAGTTACCATTGCAAGGTCGACACCTACATCCTTTGTCTGACCTATCTCTAATGTTATATTTTCCGCAGCATCGACAACAAGACTTCTTTTATTTAGGGAATGTGCACATATCGGAGTTACGACCATCGCCTTTAAATTCGGTACCATAACAGGTCCTCCTGCCGAAAGATTGTAGCCTGTCGAACCTGTCGGTGTCGATATTATAAGACCATCTGCACGGTACACATCTGCAAGCTCATTTTCAAGATAAACTTTTACCGTTATAAGCCTGCCGCTGCCCCTTTTGCTTACCACTATATCATTTAACGCATAACATGACGAACGGCTGTCCGGCTGTTTAAAGTATGATATTTCCTTTAGCATCATCCGTGACTCTATCGTATAATCACCCTCAATAAGCTTGTCAAGTGCATCAAATACATCTTTATACTCAACCTCTGTGAGGAAACCGAGATTTCCGGTGTTTACTCCTATTATAGGAAGCTCCGTATGCACAAGGTCTATCGCCGCCTGTATCATCGTTCCGTCACCACCGAGTACAATAGCACATTCCGTCTTGTCGTCTATATGTCTTATATCAGTAAAATGTCTTATTCCTGCCGACTGTGTCAGCTTGTTTTCAAGTATCGTGCATACGCAGGCTTTATTTTCAAGATATTTTTTTATCTCAGATGCCTTCTCATAATTATCCTTTTTATCACTGTTAGTTATAATACAAAAAAATGTCATTTTTTTGCTCATTAGAGACTCTCCTTTGCAGTCGTCATACTTTTTATAAATTTATATATCTAATTTCAGATGTGCCTGCTCTACCGTTTCCTGTGCAAGCTTCTCATATTTTTCACTAAATATTTCCTCTGCCTTGCTTTTTTCTTCCTCGGTAATATCACATACAGTGTCAGTTCTGTTCGTATCCTTTTCTATGTAGAGAAGATATTCTATATTTCCCTCAGGTCCTTTTATAGGTGAAAAGTTAAGTTCAAGTACCTTAAAGCCTATTGCCATAGCGTATATCATGACATTTTGTACTACTTCAAGATGTACTTTTTTATCTCTCACCACACCTTTTTTTCCAACCTTATCCTTTCCGGCTTCAAACTGAGGTTTGATAAGACATACTACTCTGCCGTTATCCGCCAGCAGATTTCTCACCGGAACAAGAACTTTTGTCAGCGAGATAAAAGCTACATCTATTGAAGAAAATCCTATATTATCAGGCACATCCTCATGTGTTACATATCTGATGTTAGTCTTTTCCATTGACACTACTCTCTCGTCCTGCCTCAATTTCCACGCAAGCTGGTTTGTTCCAACATCTATCGCATACACTTTTACGGCTCCGTTCTGAAGCATACAGTCTGTAAAACCGCCTGTCGATGAACCTACATCCATGCATACCCTGTCTGCAAGCGGCACCTGCCAAAGTTCCATTGCTTTTTCCAATTTGTAACCGCCCCTGCTGACATATTTCATCGGAGTTCCTTTTACTTCAATCTCCACATTCTCATCAAATGTACTTCCTGCCTTATCTTCCCTCTGTTCTTTTACAAACACATTTCCTGTCATTATTATCGCTTTCGCCTTTTCTCTCGATTCCGCAAAACCTCTCTTTACGAGAAGTACATCAAGTCTTTCTTTTTTCTTATGCTCTTTCATGCTGCCTCCAATTAATCATTTACCATTCAAACCTGCTGTATAAATAATGTGTTGCATCATTGATACAATGCACCTGTAAAATCCATTATTTTTTCTGCTATACCCTCTGCATCTATCTTATATTTCTTCTTTAACATTTCAACACTTCCGTGCTCGATAAATTTATCCGGCAGTGCTATATTTCTTATAAATGGCATCTGCGGTGCATTTTCCTGATACCAATGAGAAACACTCTCTCCAAAGCCGCCTGTGAGGATTCCCTCCTCCATCGTTATTATATAGCGGTGGTTTCTGCCTATATCAGAAAGCATTTCTTCATCAAGTGGTTTTACAAATCTTGCATTTACTATAGTCACATCAATGCCATGCTGCAAAAGTATTTTTCTAACTTTTACAGCAGTTTCTACCATACTTCCGACAGCAAGCAGTGCAATATCAACACCGTCAGTTATTTTTTCACTCTTTCCGTACTCTATTTTTGTGTCATATTCCTTAAGTCCCGTATATGCCTTCCCTCTTGGATACCTTATTGCTATCGGACCGTCAAACCCTGCCGCAAATTCAAGCATTTTTTCTAATTCCAAAACATTTTTAGGTGCCATAACCGTCATATTGGGCATACTGTTAAAATATGATATGTCAAACATTCCCTGATGTGTCTCGCCATCACTTCCGACAAGCCCTGCCCTGTCAACTGCAAATATTACCGGAAGTCTGCCAATACAGACATCATGGAGAATCTGGTCATATGCCCTCTGGAAAAATGTCGAATATATTGCGACAACCGGTTTCATGCCTTTTGAAGCCATGCCTGCCGCAAAAGTAACAGCGTGCTCCTCCGCTATTCCGACATCAAAAAATCTGTCGGGAAATCTTTCTGCCATACGGTTTAGTCCTGTTCCTGACGGCATTGCCGCAGATATTGCAACTATTTTTTCATCTTTATCAGCAAGTTCAACCATCTTTCTGCTGAACACATAAGTATATGTCAAATATTTTTCTTTATTTTTAAGTGTTCCGTCACTCGGCTTAAAAGGTGCAATTCCATGAAAGGCTGACGGATCTTCCTCAGCCGGAAGATACCCCTTTCCCTTTTTGGTACAGACATGAACTATCACGGCTTTTTGCATTTTTGAGGCACTTTCAAATGCACTTACCATCTGTTTTACATCGTGCCCGTCTATAGGTCCGATATATGTTATCCCCATATCTTCAAACAGCATACCCGGAACAAAAAGTCTTTTGACTGCATCCTTTGCACCCTTGATACTGTCAGCAAGTGCATTTCCTATATGTGATTTTCTCAACTTTGTCTCAACATCCTCTTTAAACTCCGTATAATTGGTGCTTGTCCTGATATTTCCCAGATATTTTGACATTCCACCTACATTTTTAGATATAGACATCTGATTGTCATTGAGAACGATAACCAGATTGGATTTCAATCTCGCCGCATTGTTGAGTGCCTCAAATGCCATTCCTCCCGACAATGCTCCGTCACCTATAACAGCAAATACATTATTTTTTTCTTTTTTAAGTTCCCTTGCTTTTGCCATTCCTATTGCGAGACTTATAGATGTTGAACTGTGTCCCGTATCAAATGCGTCACAATTACTTTCACTTCTCTTTGGAAATCCACTCATTCCTCCAAACTGTCTGAGTGTGTCAAACCCCTCTTTTCTGCCTGTAAGAAGTTTGTGCGTATAACTCTGATGCCCTACATCCCACACCAGACTATCATTTGGAAAATCAAGACATAAGTGAAGTGCCATTGTAAGCTCGACTGCACCGAGATTTGACGCAAGATGACCGCCTGTCATGCTTATCTTGTGAACTAAAAACTGCCTTATCTCTTTTGCGAGCAGCCTGTACTCTCTAGGGTCAATCTTTTTTATATCATTCGGCTCGTTTATCTGATTTAATAATCGTCCCACTTTACTCTCCATTCTACTGCTTCTCTTTTTATAAACAGTAATCTATTTTCTTCTGTTTATCAGCTTTTCTGTCAAAGTATATAAAAACTCATTTTTTACTTCTAATGTATCAAATATCGAAAGTGCCTTTTCAGAATATTGTTTTACATCACTGTGAGCCTTTTCGATACCATAAAGCGCTACATATGTAATCTTGTCATTTTTTTCGTCACTGTGCACCGGCTTTCCAAGCTCTGAGGTTGTGCTTGTAACATCGAGTATATCATCCTGTATCTGAAATGCCATTCCTATGTTTAGTCCGGCTTTTTCCATAAGCTCTATGTCTTTGTCATCTGCTCCGGCAAGTGCCGCACCAACCATAAGTGATGCTTCTAAAAGTGCACCCGTTTTTAATCTGAAAATAAAATCAAGCTGATCTTTATCAGGATTTTTCCCCGTCAGTTCAACATCGACAACCTGTCCTCCGACCATTCCCGTTATTCCAGCCTTTTTTGCCAGTATCTCCAAAGCCTTAACGGCACTGACCTTATCCCTGGCAGCCATAACACCTTTAACAGCCGTTTCATAAGCATAATTTAACAAAGCATCACCGGCAAGTATTCCCATATCCTCACCGAACACTATATGGGTTGTCTTTCTTCCTCTCCTGTACTCATCATTGTCCATAGCCGGCAGGTCATCATGCACCAGCGAATATGTATGAATCATCTCTATCGCAGCCATAAACGGTTCAATAACTTTTTCGTCCTTACCGCCAAACATTATATATGACTGGTGCATCATCATCGGACGAAGTCTCTTTCCCCCCGCCATAACACTGTACTCCATTGCATCATATATAGTTTTCTGATATGACGGTGTTTTAGGAAGATAATTTTTTAAAACCTCTTCTATATATGAAATAATTTTTTCCTGCTCTTTCTTAAAACTATCCTGTTCCATTAACTCCATCTTCTAGTCCCCCTATTCATCATCAGTTTCAACAACCGTCAGTTTCTTTTCAACTTTATCTATCGTCTCATTACATTTTTTAATGAGTTTCATTCCATCTTCATATTTTTTAAATGAATCCTCAAGCGAAAGTTCTCCACTCTGTAATTCAAGTATAATATCATCCAGACTTTCAAAACATTCCTCTAATGACATTTTCTTTGCCGCCATATCTGACCTCCAAATCTCACGCTTTTTCTTTCGACGAGATAACAGCCTTTGCATATCCGTCTTTAAATGCAAGGTTTATCCGTTCGCCCTTATCTATATCATCTACTGAATTTATATTTTTTCCGTTTTCATCCGACACATACGCATAACCGCCCTGCAGCTTATAAAGAGGTGAAAGACCTTTCATTTCCTGTACATACAGTTCTAACTGATGTCTTGACGATATAAGTTTCTGCTTCATAAGTCCCTCTATTTTTTCCTGCATATCAGTAAGATACATTCTGCGCTCATTTATAAGATTTTGCGGACTTTCATGTGAAAGCATCGTCATATACCGGGCAAGTTTTAATTTTTTTATCTTTAATATATTTGCCATCTGCCAGTTCAAAGAATATTCTGCTTCTCTTAAGGCAATGACCGTCTCACGATACGAATACACTGCAAGCTCTGCTGCCGCAGACGGTGTCGGTGCACGAAGATCTGCCGCATAATCAGCTATCGTCGTGTCTGTCTCATGCCCTACCGCACTTATCACCGGCTTTTTGCAAGCTGCTATAACTCTTGCAAGCTGCTCATCATTAAATGCCTGTAGGTCCTCTATTGAACCGCCGCCTCGTCCTATTATTATCGTATCAACATCCGTTTTTTCAAAATATCTTATCCCTTTTATAATAGTATCTGCTGCCCCTGTTCCCTGAACTTTGGCGGGATATAAGATTATCTGCACATACGGATTTCTCCTCTTTGAGACATTGCATATATCCTGTATGACTGCCCCTGTTCCCGCCGTGACAACACCTATCTTTTTTGCATAAGACGGTATCTTTCGTTTTCTTGTATCATCAAAAAGCCCCTCCGCTAAGAGACGCTTTTTCAACTTCTCATATTCTTCATACAGCTTTCCTGCTCCCTCTTTTGTTATGCTCCTTGCATAGAGCTGGTATTTTCCGTCTCTCTCGTAAACACCGATATTGCCGTCCACAACAATACTCTGCCCTTCCTCAAGGGTAAACAAAAGATGTTTCCTCATGGATGCGAACATTACGCATGAAAGCTGCGATGCCCTGTCCTTTATAGTAAAATAAATATGTCCCGATGAATGATATTTACAATTTGACACTTCACCTTTCACTGAAATATTATTTAACATATAATCTCTTATAAACATATTTTTTATATACATATTTACCTGAGATACCGAACTTACCTGTCCCATCTTAAAACCTTTCTTATTCTACAAAAAGGGCAACATCAGTATGCTGCCCTTATAAAGAAATTTAAGCTACTCTGACACTTCTTTTACAACAGATGCAAGTATTCCGTTGATAAAACCAGATGCCTTGTCTGCTCCATATGCTTTTGCAAGCTCTACCGCCTCGTTGATCGCAACCTTGTTTGGAACATCCTCAACATAAAGCAGTTCATAAACTCCGAGTCTGAGTATCGTAAGCTCAGATTTTGCAATCCTGTTTATCGTCCATCCGTTTGCTTTTTCCTCTATCTTTGCGTCAATATCCTCTAAATTTTCAACAAGTTCATTGAATTTATCCCTGAGTTCTCTTTTATCTTTTTCATCTGCCATTTCTAAATCTTCAAGATAAATCTCAATCTGCGTCCTAAGTGACTCCTTATCATGAAATTCAACCTGAAAAAGCATCTTATACAAATTTTCTCTTATCTGTCTTCTAGTCATATATAACTCCTTAATTTTATGCGTCAAGATTTACGCCGGCTACTCTGACATTTACGCCTGACACTTTAAGTCCGGTCATAGTCTCTATCTGCTGGCTTACTCTGCTCTGTACCTGTTTTGAAATTTTTGGAATACTATAACCGTATTTTACGATTATCATCATATCTACATGAACACGACCCTCATTCATGAGCACACGAACACCTTTTGTATTTTTAACGCCAAATTTATTCATACCCGCCATAGAATTTACACCCTCGACCTCGGTAGCCGCAAGTGCTGCTATAACAGACACAACATCAGAAGCAATCTTTACTTCACCTATATCTTTTTTTTCCATAATGATGTCTTCTGTCATCTGTTCTTTTGCCATAATGTTTACCTCCTTCACTATACAAAACAGTGCATTATAAATTGCTGCTCACGATTTTCCCGCAAACAGCAACCGTTATGGTACTATTATAGCAAAATCACAGACTTTTGCAATATCATTTGACATTTACAGGTGTAATTACTATTTTATCAGCCGTAATGCCTGTTTTTCTTTTAACTATATCCTCTATCTGGGCTATCTGTTTATTTGTAAGCCCCTCTGAACTAACAATAACATCTGCATTTCCACTGCTTATGCTTACCATTGCATTTTCAAATCCTTTAGCCTGCAGCATAAGCTCTGCGGCATTTTCTTTTTCTGAAATCTTAGTCATGGCTGCCACCTGTTTAATTGCACTCTTTTTGTCAGCAGATGCAATCTTATCATCATTTATTATGTTCATAAGTGTCTCTTTATTTTTGGCTCTGGTCTGCTCCCTGTTAAGCTTTGACGATGCAAAATAATCAGAACCTATGTTATTTGAAACCATAACGGCCTCCCCCGGATTTTCCTCAGATGCCTGAACCTCGCCGCTGTCTGCCAATTCATAACCATCCTCTGAAGAAGCATCATCCTTTGACGATGCACTTTTCTCTTCCTTTGCATCAGAATCCGATGCCTGTTCATCCTCCGCCGAAATATCAACTGTCGTATCCTTAACCGTCTCCGGAACCACAGTTGTCTTAGCCGAAATACCATTCGTTGTAATCTTCTGCCCCGTAAAATTCAAATAACCTGCTGCAATTATCATCAAAGCCAGTGCCGTGATGACTATTCCGTTTTTACGACTTGATTTACTCATAATATAATCCCCATTTCTGCACACATATATAATATATATCAAGTTTGTGTCAAGTGTGCACAGACACAAATCTTGCGTGTGAAAAATCTTGCATATATGGATTTTTCACGCTGTCATTCTTGTTATTTTGATTTTATGTGACTCAATGTCAAATAATGCCCCTATCATCTCAATTATCTCACTGTCTTTTTTCCCGCCGTCCGCACCCTCGCACACGACAGCAACTCCTGCTATCTTAGGTGCGGTGACACTGACAACATATGGGTTTTCATCACCATTATTTTTTATTAGCACGCTCTCACTTTTTTTGCTGACCGAGTCTGTGTCTTTTCCCTTGTTTTCTCCTGTCTCCGTATCTTTAAGTGCAACCTTTTCCTCAGATGAAGCAAGCGTTACCATCACTTTCACCTCTCCCACCCCGTCCATACTCTCAAGCATCGTCTTTAACTTAATTTCCTGTTGTTTTGCATATTTGTTCATAATATCAAGTGCGTCATCTTCACTAAGTATATTTTCATTTTCCGTATTTTTTCCACTGTCACTCTCCTTTACCACACTGCCGCCGTCATACAGACTCCCGGCAAGTATCACAACACCACATATTATGATAATAACTATTCTGCCTATGCCAAAATCATGCATAAGACTTCCTTTTATTTTTTCTCCTGATAAATTTTTAAGCTTATCCTTTATATTTATTTCCAAATCTTCACCTTCCCCCCGTCAAGCATGTAGCTGTCACATATATCATTTTTTAGCCTTTTCTCGTTCTTATCAAGTTTATCCCTGCTCCCTGATATATCTGAATATGCTGCCACTGCACCATCTTTCATGCTGACATTTACCATGACTATTTCAAGCTCCTCGTCAGACATTTTTGTCTCAACATCAACGCTATTGCAGTCAACGCCGTCTTTTTGTGCCATCTTTTTTATCTGCCCCTCAATCTTTGACTCACACTGTCTTACAAGCACATCCCTCATCTTTCCGTCGGCTGTTTTTATACTGCCTATCGAATCCTTTATTTCTAAGCTATATATATTTTTTTGCAATATATCGTAATAATCATTATCGCTGCTCAAAAAATCTATAAAAGGCGTTATTACTATCAATATCATTATGAGTCCACAGAAAAATTGAAAATACTGTTTATATTCATCCTTGATAATAAGTCCTTTTAAGACAGAAGTTATGATAGTAAAAATCAAAACATTACAAATAATTTTTTCCATATTCATTTGGCATCCCCATTTCATACTAATTCACATTCCTAACACACTTTTTTCATATTAACTTTGTGTCAATATGTACAGACATAAATCTTGTTTATTAATTTGTCATTGTACTTATGACTGCTATTGATATTGCAAAAAACATCGCCGCAAGTCCCACGGCATATGCCAGAAGTTTTATTGCATCAGATGTCATCGAAAGACATTTGATTATCCGCTTGTCTGACACAGGCTGCAACACAGCCGAAAGCCCCTTATATGCAAACTCCGATACCCACAGCCTGATTAGCGGCATTGCACATATGATAATAAGCACAACTATCCCAGCCACACCGACTGCATTTTTTACAAGACTTCCTGCCAGAAGCACCGAACTCGCCGCACTGCTTATCGTATTGCCTATTCCCGGCACCATGCTGCCAACCTTTACCAGTGCGGAATTTTTTGCCTCTGCTGCCAGCGGTGCAATCATTCCCTGCACGACATTTACCCCCATTAACACGACTGACATCGTTTTCATAGAAAAACTCAATATATCTTTTACAAACTCTGCCATCTTTGAAAACATTTCCTCCTCTGACAACTGGTCTGCTATCCGAAGCCAGAAATATATCTTTACACCCGGCAGCACAAACTTCAACAATATAAAATCAGCAACCGTCAGCATAAGAAGTGTTATCTGGTAATAACCCGTCCCAAGTCCCGCCCCTTTTGTAAATGACAGACAGGTAAAATATGTAGGGGCAAGAACTTTCATAAAATCAAATATCTTTGTAAGCGTCTCCTCGGCTATTGTACTTGTCCGCATAAAAGAAACCGAAAGTACAGAAAAAAACAAAACATATATTGTATAAAATCCCATCTGTGCCACTCGCTTTCCCTGAAGCAGCTTTGAAAAATTTGTTATCACGGCCCCCGACAAAGCTATGAGTATTATATTTGTGTATAAACTCTTTTCATCATTAAGATTTGATACTATACCATCTGCTACCTGTTTTAATATGTTATTGAAATCTATGCCCTTTCCCGAATTTATTGTCTTTCCGACAAAATCCCCAAAATCAAAGGACTGGTTTTCAAGCAGCTTATCCATCGTACTCTGTATATCCCCTGACGATATTTCGTCCATAATGCCATTATATAATTCTTCATCATCGACGCTCTCCACACCTTTTCCTCCTTTAGACCGTTTATTTAACACTACCATAGAAGTTCTCCACTTCTATTGCATAGAGTAATACATAGATACAGAACCTTTATTTTCCCATAATACTGCTTATCGTCTCAAACAATGTTGTGATTATCGGCATACTAACTGCAAGTATCATTATCTTTCCGAAAAATTCAACCTGATTTCCTATCGCACTGTACCCTGAATCACGGCAGAGTGATGCTCCAAACTCTGCAATATATGTAATCGAGATAATCTTAAATAATATACCGAGATATACTGACTGTTCTCCCATATATTTATTTATCTTTGTTATCACCCTGATTATCTCAGCAATCTTCGATACAGCACAGCCGAGTATAAGCATACACCCGCTTATAATTATCAATGTTGAAAACTCAGGTTTACTTTCTTTTAAAGGCAGTGCGAGAAAAACCGCCATCACACCTATTATCGCTATTTTAAGCATATTTTCTCATCTTCCCTATCTTATTTTGTCAATTTTTTGATGCACTTTCTTTTTTTATTTTGACTGCTTTTTGATACATTAAATATTTTCCAAGTCAGCCATTTTACCCTATTGAAAACAATTTTTCCACTGTTTCAAACAACTGCTCTATATACGGAACTATCCATAAAAATACAAGTATAAGTCCTGCAAGACTCACCAAAAAAGCCTGTTCATCCCTGCCCGAATGTTTTAGAACAGTTCCAAGCACCGATACAAGTATTCCGACCGCTGCAATTCTAAAAATTAAATTTATAGTCATTTATCTCCCCTTTTAAAAAAGACATATTCCCGCCATCAGGCCTGATATAAGTCCCATAAAAATACATACTTTTTTCTGCTCTCTCATTTTTTGTCTTGCATCTGAAATATTGCCCTCTATTCTTTTTTCGTACATCTTTATCTCATTTATCTGTGAGTATATGTCAAGTGTTCCAAAACTCTCCCCAAAACGATATATTATATTTTTATCCTCAGCACTCAAAAGTTCCCAGTATTTGTACCCATCAAGATACTCTTTCCAAAATGTCCCTATAAGCCCCTCGTTCTTATATTTAGTCTGCTTTGACATCTCACCCCAGAATTTTTTTCCATATACACTCATATTTTCAATGCGGCTGCATATCTGCGACATACTTTCCGCTGAATAATTTATCTCCCCGGCTATCTCAATAAATATGGTCTGCCACTCCTCCAAAACCCTGACACGCAGCATATACCTCTCCCATGCATAAATGCCTGCCATAACACCTCCTGCTGCCAGCATTAGAAATCCTGCCAGTTTTACCGTTAATATATAACATTCCCCCTGTCATCAAATATTGCAGCTATCTGTCCCATCTTTCCTCTTTTCAGGACAATATAACGCTTAAATCTCCGTTTTCTCACAAGTTCACCTATCACCGGCTTGTTTATCACCTCATCCATATCAAGACCATGAACGGTCGCTATAACATTTATCCCACAGTTCATCACATACTCTATCGCCGCCGCATCATCCTTTGAGCCAATCTCATCGACCGCCACTATCTCTGGTGCCATAGAGCGTACCATCATCATCATGCCCTGCGATTTTGGGCAGCCATCGAGCACATCCGTACGGCAGCCTATGTTATTTTGCGGACATCCTAAATGACAGGCACCTATTTCTGAACGCTCATCCACTATTCCTACCGTCATACCCCTGTCAATCTCACTTCCATCAGCCGCTATACGCACAATGTCTCTCAAAAGAGTCGTCTTTCCGCATCTCGGCGGTGAGATTATAAGCGTGTTAAAAAATTCACTCTCATCCCTAAGATACCTCATCACACCTCTTGCACAGCCTATTACTTCATGGGACACTCTTATATTTATAAAAGAAATATAGCTTATATTTCTTATCTTTCCGCTGTCCCATATAATCTTGCCTGCTACTCCTACCCTGTGACCGCCCTCAACAGTGATAAAACCCTGTCGTATCTCCTCCTCAAAAGCATATCTTGAATAATTGCTTATATAGACCATTGCTTCTTTTATCTGTGCACAACTCACCCTGTAGCCGTTTTTTCTCTCTTTTGTCATCTCACCTCTGCACGAAATAAAATATTCCATGGAGTCGTACAATATCATAATTGGCATATTCACACGCAGCCTTATCTCCTGCAATTTTGAAAACTCAATATCACAAAACTTAAAAAGTTTTCTTATGTCAAGCGGCAGAAGTTTTATTATCTCATCTTTCTTTTTGTCCACCGTATCACCTCCATATCTGACATAAAACAAAAATACATCCCCCTAGTGTAGTGACATGTTGCTATTACACTAGAACTGTACAAAAAACTACTGCCAGTCATATTGCGTTTGTATGAACAATAACCGGCAACTCATCTACATCTTGTCTGTATAGTTACATTTATATGTCCGTCCATCTTAAATATGTTATTCACTCTCAATTATGTTAAATTTAATATTGCCATTCACACTTAAATGTCTAAATTTTTCAATATTTAATCACCTGATGTAACAGTTCACCTGATTGCTAAACATCAACAAGTTTATTGCTTATATTTATTAAATGCTGTATTATAATAATGCTGAAGTTTTTTACGCCCTTCTCTTTAGTGCCAGATATATAAACTGCCGCCATATATTTACAGATGTAAAAAACTAAATTTGATTTACAGCAAAAATATTATCATCCAAAGACTTGAAAGTGAGGTTACAAAATGGAATACGGATTAATTGGAGAAAAACTCGGACACAGCTATTCAAAAGAAATTCATGAAAGTCTCGCTGACTATACATATGAAATACATCCGGTCAGCAAAGAAGATTTTAATGATTTTATGAGTAAGCATGAATTTAAGTCGATAAATGTCACTATCCCTTACAAAAAGGATGTAATTCCTTATCTTGATGAACTTGATGAAAATGCAAAAGCAATCGGAGCAGTAAATACTATAGTAAATAAAAACGGAAAACTTTACGGACACAATACTGATTTCTCAGGGTTTATGTATATGCTCAAAAAGCATAATATCAAGATAGAAGGTAAAAAATGTGTCGTACTCGGTGACGGCGGTGCATCAAAGGCTGTTGTAGCAGTCCTAAAAAAAATGGGAGCAAAAGAGGTTATCATCGTCGATATTATAAAGACAGATTCAGCAATTACTTACGATGAATGTTTTGCAAAACACACAGATGCAGAATTTATAGCAAATACAAGCCCTGTAGGTATGTTCCCTAAATGTGACGCTTCACCTGTTGACCTTACAAAATTCCCTAAATGCGAAGCAGTTGCAGATGTTATCTACAATCCGCTTGAAACCAAACTTGTTGCACAGGCAAAAGAACTCGGTATGACAGGTGTAAACGGTCTTGAAATGCTCGTCGCACAGGCACTTTACGCCGTAGAATTTTTCCTTGAGAAAAAACTTGATGAGGCTGAGATAGATAAGGTTTACAAAAAAATATATACAGATAAACTTGCAGAACAGGAAAAATAATTTCTGCTTTTATATCGACATAACAAAACCCGACAGCAATGCCTTTTAACATTACTGTCGGGTTTTCTATATTTTATCAACATATGCTATAGATTATATTTATCTTATTTTGCATATCCATTCGGATGATTTTTATGCCACTTCCATGCTGTTGCAATTATCTCTTCAAGGTCTGCGTGTTCAGGTTTCCAACCAAGTATGCTCTTTGCTTTTTCGCTCGATGCGATAAGTTTTGCCGGATCTCCTCCACGGCGTGGTGAAATAACTGCCGGAATAGGATGTCCCGTCACTTTTCTTGCTGTCTCTATTACTTCTTTTACAGTAAATCCTACACCGTTACCGAGGTTGAAAACATCACTCTTTCCTCCGTCCATAAGATATTTAACAGCAAGTATATGTGCCTGTGCAAGATCTGTTACATGAATATAATCTCTCACGCATGTACCGTCTTTTGTATCATAATCATCACCGAAAATGCTTATTGATTCTCTCTGTCCGTTAGGTACCTGAAGAATAAGTGGAATAAGATGTGTCTCAGGATTATGAGCTTCTCCTATTTCGCCGCTGACATGAGCTCCACAGGCATTAAAATATCTGAGTGCAACATAATGAACACCATGTGCAACATCTGTCCACTTCATCATTTTTTCCATAGAAAGTTTTGTCTCTCCATATGGATTTGTAGGCTCTGTCTTGTCCGACTCAAGAATAGGAATACTCTCAGGCTCTCCATAAGTTGCTGCCGTTGAAGAAAATACGATTTTCTTAACATCATGTTCTACCATACTCTGAAGAAGCACCTTTGTACCATAAAGGTTATTGTCATAATACTTCAACGGATTTGTCATACTCTCACCTACAAGTGAGTTTGCGGCAAAATGAATGACTGCATCTATTTTTTCATTATCAAAAACACTATCAATAAACTTCTTATCTCTTATGTCTCCCTGATAAAACTTTGCTTTCGGATTTACAGCCTCAATATGTCCTGTCTCCAAGCTGTCAGCTATAACTACTTCTTCCCCTGCATCAACAAGCTCGCAGACTGTATGTGAACCGATATATCCAGCTCCGCCTAATACTAATATTTTCATGAAAACCTCCCTTTCTGCGATATAAACCGCAATGCAACATTTTATAATTCCCTGAGTAATAATTATATTCCAACTGTTTTACTATGTAAAGTTGAAATTCCTTAGAATTTTCTTACTGTAACAGTTCAGCTATAAAAAATAATTAACAGTACCGAACTTATTTATGGAATTATGAATATAATAAATTAAAGCCTAATCTGTTACTTTTAAAATCTGTCAAGCTCATCCAATAAAACCTGCTCAGATAAAATTTTTACTGACTTCATTCCAAATTTAACGGCACCCTCAACATTTTCTGACCTGTCATCAAAGAAAATGCTCTCGCTCCTGTCAAGCCCGTATTTATCACATAATGCCTTATAAATATCCTCTGCCGGCTTTGCTTTATGTATCATATAAGAGACCATAAGTCCGTCAATATCATCCATAAAATCAGCATATTCCGTGTGCTTCTTAAACAGTGATTCAGGATAATTCGACAAAATATAGATTTTATATCCTTTTTGTTTTAATTCATGAACCTTTTTCCACACTTTCGGTCTTGGCACCTGCATATATTCACCATGTCTTATAAACCATCTGATAACATCCTCATCACCAGGATATTTTTTGCAGAATATATCAGCAATCTCCTCATCAGACTTTATACCAAGGTCAAAAATATCCCATGTCCTGTCAGGATCATTAAACATCTGAGTTCCGACTCTTATGGCATTGTCCTCGTCAAGACCATAATCCATAAACATCTCTTTCCATCTGTAATCAAAAAGCACTCCGCCTACATCAAAAATAAGATTTTTAATCATATCCTTATAACCCTTTCTAATATACATCCATTTATTTAATTGCAAAACTAATTATCTAATTTCCGATTTTAAAACTACATATCTATACATTTTTTAATCATTTTCTTCTTTATTTATACATTGTCATTTAAAAAAATTATTTAATGCTTCAAACATAACAATCTTTATTCTATTTTCTCAATCCTTACACTGCTGTTTACAAGACCATCTTTCCATAACATAACATAAACATTAAATTCCACACTGTCACAGTCATAGACAAACTGTTCTTCTTTATATACAACAGCTTCCATACCGGCTTTTTCCAACTCATTTTTTCTATTAACAGCCTTATCCAGCAATTTTTTATTTCTTTCATCAAGGCTTTTTCCAAAGCTTCTGTCTGGATAAACTGCTGCCGCTTCTTCTATGTATTTCATAAGTAGTTGTATTACCTTTTTATGCTCTTTTCGCCTAAAAAGTTTAGCCATTTTTTTTGCATTTTTTATAGTCGGATTTTCTCCATATTGCAAAAGTTTTTCTTCTAATTCAGTGTCCCCTGCTTTTTTAGCAATTTCCATCATAAAATTATTAGCATCTTTAGATAGATGCCATTTATCCTCAAGCGGCACCTGATAGATATCAGGAACACAAGGATAACTGCAATAATTCAGCGGTGGAAACTGCTTTAAAGATGCTATCTTTAATTCATTGTCTGTGCAGGATTCTTTTCCTATATAGCACATCTTATCCCAGACAATAGCCACCTGATACTCAAGCACACGCAGATGTTCATAACCCTTTATCCAAAAATGTCCTATTTTCCCATAATTATAATAATAATTTTCAAGTTCCACATCATCAAAAAAGATTAAAAAATATGACTGTTCCTGCTTAATTATAAGTACATAACCCTCTTCTCTCTTTTCAAGTTCAATATCCGTAAACCCCTCAAATTTATCATTGTATTCACCGGTGTATTTTGCATTTTTAAATACCAAAAAACTTTCAACCGTATCATTCATAAGATAAATAATACGGAAATCTCCCCTGCCATTTTCATCAATAATATTTTTCTCATCAAGCTCAACAGGCTCAAACATTCCCTGCTCAATGAGCATATTTAATTTATCTATATTGGTCAGATTCACCTTATCTTTGCTCCCTCTTTACTTTTTATATAAGTTTTACGCATAAATCTTTTTGCGTATTTGTAACCTACGCGTTACTTATGTGTTACCTTTAGACCCTTTTTAGCACACCTTTACATCAACTTGCACAAAGGGCGCAATCCTTGAAAACACGGGGTTTCCATAGAATTACGCCCTTTTAAGAAATAAATTGAATTAAACTCTCTTAAGATATTCTCCTGTACGTGTATCGATACTGATACGGTCTCCTGTCTCTACAAAGAGAGGTACACTCACCTGTGCTCCTGTCTCTACTATGGCAGGCTTAGAAGCACCCTGTGCAGTATCACCCTTAAATCCAGGCTCTGTCTCTGTAATCTCTAACTCTACAAAAAGAGGCGGTTCAATAGCAAATACCTCACCATTGTGCGAAAGCATCTTAACCATCTCATTCTCTTTAACAAATTTAAGAGAATCACCAACCTGATCTGCTGTCATATCAATCTGGTCATATGTTTCTGTATTCATGAAATGATACATATCGTCTGCATATAAATACTGCATTTCCTGACGCTCAATGTGAGCCTGAGGACATTTCTCAGTTGGACGGAAAGTTTTCTCAACAACACCACCATTTTTGATGTTCTTAAGCTTTGTTCTTACGAATGCGGCACCCTTACCAGGTTTTACATGCTGAAACTCGATTACCTGATATACATTGCCTTCAAACTCAATAGTTAAACCATTTCTAAAATCTCCTGCTGATACCATTATCAAAATCCTCCTTAATGTGTGACTTCTGCGTCCCATTGTCTGCATCATAAAATGCGACAAAACTCTTTTACTATTTTATCCTATTTTTCAACTTATTTCAAGTATTTATTTTTCAGAAAATATAACATCTATGCCAATAGCATCGTTTCAAGCCTATTGCCTTAGCAAAACTAATATATAATACAATAACAATTAACTATTCCATTTTGGACATCGAATTCTCTTTTACTCTGGCAAAACTATTATATTAAGTAACAAAGAAAACACATTATGCATATTGATATTATAACCAGTTAGATTGCGAGTATTACCTGATGAACCGCGTTGCTTCTGTTATAAAACTCGATTATGCAAGAAAACAAGGACTTACGGGCAAAAATGTAGGTATTGCAGTTATGGATACCGGTATCAGCCCTCACCCTGATATAGTATATAATGATGGTCCTTTTGTTTCATTTTTTGATACCATAAATCACCAAAACAGACTTTATGACGATAATGGACACGGCACCCATGTCGCAGGCATAATAGCAGGAAATGGCATGATGTCTAATAAATTATATGAAGGCATTGCACCAGACTGTAAACTTCACATAATAAAAATACTTGACAAAAATGGTGAGGGAAACATTAAAAATGTGATGTCAGGAATCAACTGGCTATTAAAGAACAAAGACAAATACAATATACGGATTGTAAATATTTCCGTTGGAAGCGTATCCATAAAAAAATTTGATGAAAATTCTCCTCTTGTAAGGTCGATAAATACACTTTGGGAAGCTGGATTAATTGTCGTAACGGCTGCTGGAAACAATGGTCCGGCTGATTATACCATAGGTGCTCCCGGAAACAGCAGAAAAATAATCACCGTAGGGACATCTGACACTGTTTTTGGTAGATTTTCGCATGATTTTTCAGGTCGTGGTCCGACATCAAATTGTATAAAAAAGCCTGATATAGTAGCCCCGGGACTTAATATCATAAGTTGTAATAACAAAACAACCCCTGCCCTATACATCCCCAGAAGCGGAACTTCAATGTCAACCCCTATAGTAAGTGGATGTATTGCACTTCTATTAGAAAAATTTCCTTATATGACTAACAAGGATGTAAAACTCCATCTGAAACGAAATGGTATTAATCTCAAACTTCCACACACTAAACAAGGATGGGGCCTAATACGCTGTGATACGCTGTTAAGGTAAAAAGGGCAAAACCAGCGTTTTGCCCTCCAAGAATTGCTTCGCAATTCTCATTGGTGTCACGCTACTTTACGAGCTTTTTACTACTATATGTAAAAAAGACTATTGCAAATCGTAAAATCTAATATGCAACAGTCTTTTTACTTTTATTTGTTTTCTTCTTCTGCTTTTTTCGCTAAAATCTCATCAAGTTTCTTAATAAATTCACCTATATCATTCTTAGATAACTGTGCATCTGCTCCAAGCGACTCGCCTTTTTTCCTCATTTCTTCATTTATTAACGATGAGAAGATTATAACAGGAATATCCTTTAAATCAGGATCATTCTTGATAAGTTTAAGCAATCTGTGTCCATCCATCTGAGGCATCTCAATGTCAGTTACAACACATGCAACATTTTCCTTAACGGTTCCTTCTTCTTTATATTTCTGAAGAATATTCCAAAGCTCCAAACCATTATTTGTAGGAAGAATACGTGTATAACCGGCTTTTGACAGACCATCATAGATAAGTGTACTGAGAAGCTGTGAATCCTCTGCATATATAATAGGCTGATTGTTTTTTCTTCTATCTCCAAGTCCATCAATATCTTTAAGGTTGATACCTACATCTGGTGTAATGTCAGCAACGATTTTCTCAAAGTCAATTAAAATTACAAGTTTATCATCAATATTTATAATACCTGTAGTCACTCCCGTCTTTGCATTATTTATCATGCTGTCAGGCTTTATAATCTGTGACCAGTTTACTCTATGTATTCCGACAACTCCATTTACATGAAATCCTGATAACAGACCATTAAAATTTGTAACAAGAAACATATCCTTTGATGTATCAGTCTCTTCTTTCATACCAAGACATCTCGCCAGATTAATGATTGATATTGTTTCTCCTCTGGTACTAAATGCCCCCTCTACATTTGGATGTGCCTTAGGTACCGGAGTAAGTGGCTGGTATGTCATAATCTCCTTTACTTTAGCAACATTTATACCATAATAATTGCCACCGACCGTAAATTCAAGTATCTCAAGTTCGTTAGTACCGCTCTCTAATAATATATTTGTATCCATTATTGCCGACCTCCTCAGCTTTTCTTCTTATTATTGCAAAATGTCTGTATATACAAATATGCAAACTTTAATAATCATATATATTATATATTACATTATTAGCACATATTTGTAAACCGTCACAATCGACATAATAACGGTTAATAATGGATATTAAAATCAAAATGCTTCTATATCATATCCGCCCTTAAATATTTTTCCAGCTTCGAACCTATTACCCCATTTCCGTTTTTTCCATTCACCTTTGTAGTTTATACTATCACATCTTCCATACCACGATTCTATACATACAAAAGGTGCATTTTTCTTTGGTGGTGACCATAAAACAGAAATCGGAGCTGTTCTTACCCTCAAACTTTTGAATCAGCCTCCCATAAAAATTGCTGCTATCATTTTTTCTTATCAAGGACTTATCTTTTTGACATATCCTGTCTTTCGTATTAAAATATTATACAGTCACTAACATGCATAACTAATGTATGATGATCATCAATAAGGGGGAACTAATATTAATGACTACCAAACCATATAATAAAGATAATCTTATCCTGATAGGTATGCCGGGTGCCGGAAAAAGTACAATAGGCATTGTTCTTGCAAAAATTATTGGATATACTTTTATAGACTCGGACATCATTATTCAAAATGAAAAAAATATGCTTTTACACGAACTTATTGACAAATATGGTCTGGATGGTTTCAACTCGATAGAAAATGAAATCAACTCTAAAATAAATACCCACAAAAGCATTATTGCAACAGGTGGAAGTGCTGTTTACGGTAAAGATGCCATGACACATTTAAGCTCAATCGGTACCGTTATTTATCTTAAACTTCCCTACGAGGAAATTGAAGAACGTTTAGGGGATTTGACCAAACGCGGTGTCTCAATAAAAAAAGGACAAACTTTAAAATCGTTGTACAATGAACGCATAGTATTATATGAAAAGTATGCTGATATTACTATTGAGTGTTCTAATAAAAAAATTGGACGAATAGCCGAAGAAATAAAGACACTTTTATTTTAGATAGCATAACTATCTTAGTTAATATAATTATTAAAAAAATTATTCTACAATAAATCCATATAAAATTCTCTACTGAAATTTTATATGGATTTATTGTAGAGATTTTTTTATTTATTATATATGATTTATTAAATAATAACGAGCAATATTTACATTATATAATGTTCAAAAGCAGACAACAATATATATAAACATACAACAACTATATCTCCATTCATGTATATAGAACTTATATTGTTTATTCATAAAATAAGAATAATAAAAAAAAGAAACCTTACGGTTTCTAAATTACTGATACCTTCAAAACTGTATATTGAATATTTCGACTTCCTTTCGATTGCAAGAAGAATCTTCGTTCTACACTCAGATAAATGACTTTCTGTCATATATTTATCCTCGTTACACTCAAGCACTTGAGCTCCATGTCATTCGTATGCTTCGCATACTTCATGTCATTCCACTCAAATACCGGTCTGACTACAAGTCAAATCTGAAAACAAGTTTTCACTTTGCCTTGTCTCTCATCCCTGTGCTTTCGTTCCTTTGGTCAAGCCCTCGACCTATTAGTGACAGTCAGCTACATGTGTTACCACACTTCCACCTCTGCCCTATCTACCTCGTCGTCTTCAAGGGGTCTTACTACTTGCGTATGGGATATCTCATCTTGAGGGGGGCTTCACGCTTAGATGCCTTCAGCGTTTATC